>Ga0222715_10000286_pt1 | contig 50611 bp, 77 predicted proteins | sample C33_9DmetaG_FD_165056 | JGI IMG/M metagenome (GOLD analysis project Ga0222715, IMG submission 165056) | Estuarine water microbial communities from San Francisco Bay, California, United States - C33_9D | ecosystem: Environmental > Aquatic > Marine > Unclassified | place: USA: California...
GATTTCTGCTTTTGATAGTCCGCTATATTTCCATCCGCTGTCGGTATGCTCATGATCCATTTCATAATTATCAAGAACATCGCTAACCGTTTTAATTTCAGCGTCTGTTAATTTTACAGTTTTCATTGTTTCTATCCTAAAGGTGGGCGTCATATTCTGTCCTGACGTTTTGATATGCCTTTCTCAGCATTCCTCTGGCCTCTTCAAGCATTGTGAGTGCGTCATTGAGGTCTGGGAAGTCATCTGGCGTTATTTTGCACGACAGCATATGTGAGATTGTCAGGTCAAGTTTTGATAAAATTTGACCCAACTCTTCGATGCGTTCTAGGTTCATAGCGTGAACCTTGATACGTTGTGCGCCCAGAGGTTGAAGCTACATTTGGATTGCTCTGGGCTTCCCCACACTTCTGCCTTGGCGATTTTTCCTTTGCCGTGCAGCCTTGCCAGATTGTTATTGATATCTTTATCTGTTGTGGTTGCATGGTCTGGGTTGTCTTCGCGGTATGCTGCTATAACTTCGGACGTGATGAGATATGTGTCTGCGGCTTTCAGCACTGCCTTTAGGTCTTCCGCTATTTGTTGCGGCGTTTGTTTTTGCCGCTCAATAATTTCTGTCAGGACGCCATGTTCTGGCTGCTCTGGGCTTTCTTCTGGCAGACTTTCTTTTAGCTTTACGCAACCGACTGCGCGGAACGGTATTGTTTGCGCCTTGTCTGGATGATTTGGCACGACTTCCATTAGCACTTGATCGCCTACAGATAATTGCAGGAACCGTGCGAGGTTGTTGGTGATGAAGGTATTTTGGCCTTCTGTGTTTACAGCGAATGCGCTGTAGTGTTGGGTTATGTTTGTGATTAACCCGTGAATTTTTTGAAGTTCCATTGTTTTTTTCCCATTGATTGATTTGACGAGGGGGCAGTTTTTACCGCCCCCTTTCGCATTACATTTTTTCGTTGTAGATTTTTTGCAGCTTATCGAATGCGTAGACTGCTTCTTCGCGGTTTTTCACAAATGGAAGAATTTCTTCAATTGCGAGTTCACGAATTTCTGCTTTGGTTTTGCCTTTGCAGAGTTCTTTGACGCTTGTCTTCATTTTTTACCTCCTTTCTTTTTTGATTGTGACTTACAGATAGAGATTTATTTTATATGTTCAAGTTTTTTCTTTACCTTCTGCAAAGTTTATTTCAAAAGTCTGTTTCGTATTCCTCTCCCACTTCGATTGCGATTTTGATTGATGCAATTTGGTTTGTTGCTGCGATGATTTCGCATTTTTTTGCGTTATCGAAATGCAATCCATCCAGCATTTGTTCTTGCTGTCTCAGCACATCATCCAAGAGCGGATAGTTAAACTGTCGAATTATCATTTTTCTCACCAATTTTCTCTATTAATTCTTCCAGTGCTTCTGTTGCTGCTGGATTAAAGATGGTTCGCATTGCGGCTTGATTGATGCGCCTAATTTCTTGGCGCACCTCTGTGAGCGTATCAAGATCGTCTTGGTTCATTTAATCCTCCTCCTGAGTTCGTCTGAATATGTCATGCCCTGATCGGCATAGAAGTTTTCTTTTTCGGGGTTCCAGCCTTTCATGGCTTCCCGCGCATTGCGGCAATCATCGATGATAAAGACGAGGGCGTGGTAGTCCACGCTCTTGGCGTGGTCTTCCCACTTTGCGAAGTCTTGTGCTGTTGCGCCTGACATTATTCTGCCTCCCATGAACTAGCACCGCCGCTCTCAAATCTTTTCATCAAGCCTTTGTTGCCAGAATGATAAAAAGCCTTGACGATTTTATCGCCTTTCATCAGGACAACGTGTTCGCAATATCCACCCCATCCATCGCTATCAGTCCAGCGTTTTAGGATTTCCCAGCCTTTGTCTTCAGCATCAGCAAGGACGCTGTCCATGCCTGCCAAGTCTTTTGCGGCTTTGCGCTCTGGGCCACCGTTTAGTTCCCACTTTAAGTAGGCCAGTTCTTCGCGGTCATATTCACTGAGTTTTGTCATTTTTCTTCCTCTCTCTCTTACACACTATAAATAGATACTTTTAAGGATATATCAAGGGCCATAGATAAATTATTTACTTTATTTTTTGCTTATTTATTGCAGAACCGCAAATGCAATAAATCGAACAGCCCTAAGTACCTTGTTTATATATATAATATTATTATTATTATTATTATATATATATAGTGTATTACTGCCCCCCCACCCCCTACCCCCCACCTATGTATGAGGGGGGTGGAGGGTGAGGAGTATAGACGCCCCCAAGGTAGTGCAAAAATGCAATAAATACACAAAATACATAACCCGTTGAAATCATTGACAAATACCCCAATGTTTAATGATGCAATAATTCATGCAGTTAATCGTCTCGGCATTTGTCGAGGGCTTTCTCAGCCAACATCGCATAGAACTGCACACCCTCGCTCACATTGGCGACATCTCTGATCTCCTCCAGTGCGTTCTTCATTATTAAGTTTTGCTCGTAGATTTTTTTCCACTGCTCTCTGTCGAACATTATGCCCCCCCCTATTGGATGCTGGGTGCAAACCAAGCCATCGTCGGACGGCCCCGCTTGCCCTCGTTTAAATTTCGGCACTCTATGCCCCTGTCGTTTGCCAGAGCATCTAGAACGTCTCCACGCTTGCGTCTGTCCATGTTTGCGAATGCCCCCACGCTGCGCGTGATCTGGCTCTCTGTGATACCAGCCAGACCCGCTGTTTCGATCTTGGTGAACACCGCCTTGCAGCAGGCATCGAAGGGGCCATCTGCCATGTTGGCCTTAAACATCTTGATGGTCTCAGTCGCGTAATGCTCGACATAATCTATCGACCACTGCATTGCATCCAGCCCGATACTTTCCTGTCCCATAGACCGCGCAATAATAAGCGACAGCCGCATGGCGATCTCGCGTGATCGATTGTACATAGCCTCCAGCCCAGTGCCTGCCTCTTTCTTTATCGCGTCCACCAGCCGCTCCTCGTAGCGTCTCAGGATCGCCTTGGCCTCTGGTGTGAATGCCACCTCCATTGGTGAGGGCGGCACATCGTGCGTTGATCCGGGGTCTAGCGTCCCGTTAACGGCGTTAGCGTGATCGCTGGCCCAAGCCTTCAGCCGCTCTGAAATTGTGGACGTTGTGATTTCCTGCGATAGCTGCACCCCGATATCGGTCTTAACGATCAGAAAGCGGTTCAGCAGCCCAGAAGCCACATCTCCCCCGCCTATTGCCTTCATAAATTCGCTGGGCGTGGACATGCCCACCAGCGTCAGTGATGGACGCCTGACCACCTTCTCTAACTTTTCGGCCTCAGACGCCTTCATTGTATTGGTTGCGTAGCCTTGTTGACGCATGACGCCGTCTGTGCGGCCAAAGGCTTCCATTATACTAGTCAGGGCATCGGCCTTGTGTTGCATCCCCGTGGCCGCTGCCGACTTGAGCATACGTCCCATCTCGTCAATCACGCTGACGTGAACTGGTTTTTTGGTCAGGGTGGACATCACCCCCGCCCCACTGGTGTAGCCTGCTGGCCCGATCAATTCATCCAGCCCCGCCTCTTCAAGCAGCCGCTCCAGTACAGTCTTGGTATGTTCTTTGCCCGATCCAGTCTCACCAATATTTAACAAATAAAGGCTGGAGAAGTTGCGCTGGTTTGTCACCCAGCGCCTGCCCATTACTGTGGAGCCGAATGCCAGAGCCGCCTGCACGGCGAACTGGGGCTGTGGCTTGATGGCGGTGACAGAATAATAATTGACCACGTCTTGCAGTACGCCCGGTACTGACAGCAGATGATCTGGGATATTTCCCAGCGGCTCTGTCTTGGCTGCTGGCGTGGACATAATTGATGCCGCCACCTTTGCGCCATGCTCAATGGCCTCCTGATCATATTCGTGATCTGGATTGTTGGTCACGTTGAGAAACGCAGCGGCATCTTTAACGGCCTTGGTGACATTGCCCATGTGTTCGTATTGGCACCAAAGCTCAAAGCAATCGAAGCTGTGGGCCGAATCAAACGGGTCACTGGCATGGTGGCTGTAGGCGCGACCATCATCAAAGACTTTTACCCCCGCCAGCTTGGATGTGCTGTTGGGCGACAGGTATCGATCTTTGGCGGTCTGCTTGTAGCCGTACTGTTTTAGCAGGCTGTGCATATCGTGGGCCTCATTAAAGGCGTCGATGACGCTGGTGCCGTCACCCTTTGGCCTTGGCCTGCGCGGTGGCTGAAATTCTGGCTCACGCCGCCACGGGCAGATGGCTTGCATCTGTGGCCGAAACTTATCCCATTCACGCCATATTGTTAAAAGTTGCGGCGGTAGCTCTGGCAAGCCATCGAAGATAGATCGACCAGACCACTCGTAGGGACGGCCCGTGTCTGGATGGATCGATGGCGGCAACACATCTTGCACGGCCCCAGCGCGAAGCTCAAAAACCACCTCTGTTTTTCTGGGATCACCCTCGACGGGCCAACTAATTTTATGGGTAATCAGATCGGGCGGTGCCTTGAAGATCAGCTTGCCTCGATTTTCGCGCCCAATGATTTGGGGTGCCGACTGCATAAGCTCTGAGAAGTCGATCCCCAGTTCTTCGAAGATCATCTTGGTGTATTCGACATGATCGATGTCCACTGCACAGGTTCCAGACGCCCCATGCAGCAAGCCCACATTGTGCGTTGGGTTCTGCTCGTAATATTTTCTGGCCGCTTCTGGATCAGACAGCGCCTGCTCTGGCTTCTGCCAGCCAAAGCGGGTTGGGCCTTTTGTGCCAGCGGGTATCGTAACCAGATACCATCCCAGTTTCTCGCAATACTCTTCCACGTTAGTCATTTTTTTTGACCCTCTATTTATATACGGTGAGATATTCTGACAATTTCCTCCAAGTGTTCAGACTGATTCGTTCATTGCCTGTCGCCACGGCCTTCACCGTGGGGTGCGACAGCCCAGATTTTTCTGCGACAACGGTTAGTCTGCGATCTTGCAGGGCGTCCCGTATCGTCTCAAGAGGTATCATATTGTCCATTGCAGTCTCCAATTTTGCATTATTTCAAAAAAGAGCTTTACACCATAAAATAAATTTCGTAAAGATCGGCTTGTAGAAAAAGTGAATGTGAAAAAATGGAGAACGAAATGGAAAATATCAATGTCGATATTCTTGCCTCTGATTGGCTGGATATTAAAGCTCAAGAGAAGGCGCTGACCGCAAAGCGCCACGCGATTGAAGAGCAGATCGCAGCGGCCCTAGAAGTCAAAGACGAGGGGTCAATTTCCCACAAATTGGACGGCCACAAAGTTACGCTGACACAGCCCGTGTCTCGTAAAGTTGATGCTATTGTGTGGGACAAAGTATCGAAAAAAATACCCCAACATTTGCAGCCAGTCAAACACACAATCAGCGCGGATGCCGCTGGCTGTCGTTATTTGCTCGCTAATGAGCCAAAGTTGTGGGCCAAGATCGCGCCTGCCTTTGAAACCAGAACAGGCAAAATCGGCGTTAAGATTGAGGTGCTTTGATGCGTATCGATTTAAATGCAAGCGACACTGAGCTTTTAATCGAAGCGTTGGATTTTAGTTTGGCCTCGACAGGGATGCTGTCTCCTTTCACTCGGAAAGACCGCGAAAGGGCAAAAGCCTTAAAAGATAATCTTGAGGGAAACATGAAAATCCCATTGTTGTTGGAAGAGCAACGCAAAGAGATCGAAAGATTGTCGAGGTTAAATAATGCGCCTGACTGATGTCGAGCTTGAGATGCTGATCTCTGCGATAGCGTGTGTCACTGTGATGAACGGTGACCACAAAAGCCCAGCACAGATTAAGCTAGAACGTAAATTGAACAGGTGGCGCGACCACCCAGACTTGGAGTTTGCAAATGAACCGCAGCATAGATGAAATTTTGGACGAGGTATTTGCCCTCGTATTTAAGGGAGATTGGTAATGTTTAAGATCGAAAAGGGGGTGCCAATGACGGCACCCTCACGGGACAGGTCAGGCAGATGGAAGGATTTGCTACGGAAAATGGAAGTTGGCGACAGCGTTCAGCTTGAGAGCCAGACGCAAGCTACCAGCATCAGAAATACAGCGAAGCGCATGGGGCTACTTGTGCGTTGCCAACAGCAGGAAGATGAAAGTTTTCGGGCATGGAGGATTGAGTAATGGCGATTGATCTTAAAACACTATCGAAGCCATCAGGCCAGCGACCTATCATCTGCACTCTGTTTGGCGAAGGTGGAATGGGGAAGACTACACTGGCTGCTATGTTTCCTAAACCTGTGTTCATCAGGACAGAGGACGGCACAGCCAGTCTTGCAGGCAATGACAACGTCAGCCTGTTTCCACTGGCAACGTCTACACAGGACGTGCTGGACGCGATTGAGGCGCTTGCAACTCAGAAGCACGACCACAAGACGCTGGTGATTGATTCGATCACCCAGCTTGGCACGATGATTGAGGCAGAGATTGTCCAAGCTGACCCCAAGGCCAAGTCGATTAATCAGGCTGGCGGCGGTTACGGCGCTGGCTATAGCGCAGCGGCTGAGAAGCACAGGCAAATCAGAGACTGGGCGGGATCACTCGCTTATGAAAAAGGTCTCAACATAGTCTTCATCGGCCACGCCGATACTGAGATGCTTGATTTGCCAGATATGGACGCCTTTGCACGGTATACAGTCCGTATGCACAGAAAGTCACTGCCCCACTACACTGACAACGTCGATCTGGTCGGCTTGATCAGGCTGAAGACTTTAATTCGTGGCGGTGACGGCGACAAGAAACGTGCGATTTCGACGGGGGAGCGGGAGATCATCTGCCACCCACAGGCGTCGAGCGTCACGAAAAATCGGTTTAACGTGTCTGAGCCTCTGGCCTTCACGTTTGACCGCAACCCATTTGCAGATTTTGTAGCAGAGTAGAGAAGGAAAACTCACATGGAACTGAACGGATTTAACGCAGCGGCTATTGAACCAGCCGCAACATACGAGCCGCTACCAGCGGGAAACTATTCGGCAGTGATTGTCGAGAGCGAAGAGAAGCCCACCAAAGCTATGACTGGCTCGTATCTTCAGCTTGGTCTAGAGATTGTTGAGGGCCAGTATGCTGGACGCAAATTGATAGATCGTTTGAATTTAAATAATCCGAACCAAATTGCAGTCGACATAGCACAGCGCACTCTGTCGGCCATCTGCCACGCCACGGGCGTTATGACGCCCAAGGACAGCAGCGAGTTGCACGACAAGCCTTTGGTGGTGAAGGTGGCAGTCAAGGCCGCAGACGGCCAGTACAGCGCCTCTAATGAGATCAAGGGCTACTCAGGTGCCAAAACCAATGGCGCTGCCACAGCGGCCCCTGCGGAGGCTTCAGCGGCATCGTCAACGCCGCCTTGGAAGCGATAATCTGTTTTACGATGGGGCGGCTTTTGCTGCCCCATTTTACAAATAGAGAGGAGCCAAGATGAACCTTGAAAAATACAATCCATCGCCCACAGTGCAGAAAATTTACGAACACTACGAGGCCAGCCGCGATAACGGCCACAGGGCGCATCTGGGCGGCTCACAGATAGGCAACCCGTGCAGTCGGGCATTGTGGTATCAGTTTCGACACGCAAGCTCACAGAGCTTTGAGGGACGTATGCTGCGCCTGTTTGAAACGGGTGACCGCGAGGAGGAGCGGATCGTGGCAAACCTTCGGGCGATTGGGGTAGAGGTGTGGGAGGTCGATCCAGAAACGGGCCGACAGATTAATTACACGGCCTGTGGGGGTCATTTTGCTCTGTCGCTGGACGGCATTGGAATTGGCTTCCCAGAAAGCAAAGAGACGCACACGCTGGAGTTCAAAACAATGAACGACAAGAGCTTTGCCCAAACAAAGATGAAGGGCGTCAGGATCAGCAAGCCGCAATACTGGGCGCAGTGCCAAGTCGGTATGCATTTGGCTGACATTGATCGTTGTTATTTTTTTGCTGTGAACAAAAACACAGATGAGATTTATTCTGAGCGGATCAAGCGGGATCGGGCAGAAGGTGAGATGCTAATCAGCAAGGCCAGCAATATCATTTTTGACGAAAAGCCACCGTCTAAAATCAGTCACGACCCGTCAAAGTTTGCTTGTCGGTTTTGCTCTTACATTCCGATTTGCCACGGTGGTGAATTGCCAGAGGTTAATGATCGGACAGACGCGCACAGCACCCCAGAAAAAGACGGGACTTGGAGCCGCAAGGAAGGCGCGGGGGGCCACCTGTTTAATCCGTTTATGGTTCCTGACGATTGGGAGATCATAGACGCTGGCGATGATTTCGTGGAGTATCAGACCCCACAAGGCGTCATCCGCAATCAAGACAACAGCGAGGAATTGAGGGAGAAGTTTAGTGAAGACGCCAAGTGAAATGATGGATATCGTTAATGCTCTGTACTTAACCTTGCCTGACGAAATTGAGCAGGAAGAAATGGCCTGCATTTTTACAGTGCTGCTTGGAATGTTTGGGTTAAATTTGGAATGGCATAAAATAAAAGATCGTGTGTCCAATAATGTTGCAGACAACATCTCAGCCGATTTGGACAATGACGAAATAGGTGTGCCGATTATGACCCAAGAGAAAATATTGGAAGCGCAGAAGGATGCTGATGATTTTTTGGATAGGATTGTAAAATGACCGAGGATGAATTTTTTAAAATGTTAAGCAAAAGCCGTTTGGGGAAAAAGTGGTTAAGATGGCACAATTTAAACCCTGAGTTTTATAGGTTGTTTGAGAGATACACTCTTCAAGCCATTTATAGGGGACACTTAAAACTAAGCGGGTGGCTAATTGCTAACAGAGTGCGCTGGGAAAGCTCTATCGTGACAAAAGGGGATGATTACAAAATATCTAACGACTTCATTGCCCTGTTTACACGCCTGTTTATGATAAACAATCCGCAATACATTGGGTTTTTTGAAACGAAACAAATGAAAAGATTAGCCCACGAACCCGCGCTGTTTCGCACAGCGGCCTTGGGTGATTTGTTTGATGAAGAAAAGTCAACGTGAAGGAGTTCTGTCCCATGACATTTGAATTACGCGATTACCAAAGAGAAGCTGTCGATGGCTTGTACAATTATTGGGCGAGTAAGTCTGGCGATAATCCATTGATCGTGGCCCCAACGGGGTCGGGCAAGACGGCCATTATAGCGCAGATCGTAAAGGACGCTATGGCATTTGCTGGCACACGGGTAATGATTGTGACGCATGTAAAAGAGCTTTTGGAGCAGGGGGCCAATGGCCTGTTGAAAATGTATCCAGAAGCTGATTACGGGGTCTACAGTGCGGGTCTAAAGCAGAAGGTCTTAGACCGCCCCATTACCTTTGCTGGCATCCAGTCGGTCTGGGAGAGGGCGTATGACATCATTCCTGCACCAGACCTGATCTTAATCGATGAAGCGCACATGCTGCCCAAAAACACTGAGACGCGATACAACAGGTTTATTGCCGATCTGAAGGTGTGCAACCCCGCGATCAAAGTGGTGGGTCTGACAGCCACGCCGTATCGGCTCGACACAGGATATTTGCACAAAGGCGAGGGCGCTATCTTTGACGGCATTGCCCATGACATTCCAATCGATATGCTGATGGAGCAGGGATACCTGTCGCCTGTCATTAGCAAAGGCGGTCTGAACCAGATCGATCTGACCAACGTCAAAAAACGGGGCGGTGAGTTTATTGAGAGCGACCTTGCCACTGCTGCGTCTGATCCCGAACTGGTGAGAAAAACTGTCGAAGAAATTGTGGAACTGAGCGAAGATCGAAAAAGCTGGCTGGTGTTTAGCAGCGGCGTCAATCACGCGCATATGTTGGCCAACGAATTTGGAAACCACGACATTGAAGTCGAGGTGATTACTGGCAGTGACAGCAGCGCCGTGCGGGAGACAACCATTGCAGACTTTAAGAGCGGTGAGATTAAATGCCTGATAAATGTGAACGTGCTGACCACTGGATTTGATCACCCTGCCGTGGACGTTGTTGCGTTGGTCAGAGCCACAGCATCTACGGGGCTGTATGTCCAAATGGTTGGGAGGGGTACGAGAGTAGCCGAAGGCAAGACTGATTGTCTGGTGCTTGATTTCGGAGAAAACTGTTTGAGGCACGGTTTTATAGATAGGGTAAAACCCAAAGATAAATCTGCAAAGGCAGAAGAGGGTGCGGCACCCGTCAAGCAGTGCGAGGCTTGCCAAACAATGTGTCCTGCGGCGGCGTTGCAGTGCCACGTTTGCGGCCATGAGTTCCCACCTCGCACATTAAATCACGGCTCCAAAAGTTACGATGGGGCCATGCTGTCGGGCCAAGTAAAAGCCGAATGGGTGGACGTGGACAGCGTCCTTTATCACCGCCACCGCAAGGAGGGCAAACCTGATTCAGTCAAGGTCACGTACTACTGCGGGATGAGAAGCGTAAACGAATGGCTTTGTCCAAATCACGGTGGCTATGCGGCCAGTCGATATCAGGCGCGGCGGTCACTGCTGGCCTCTGGCGCTGACACAACCGACGAGGCGATGGACGAGTGCCACTTTTGGAATTGGCCCAGCCGCATCAAGATAAAACCAAGCACATACAATCCGAAATATTTTGAAGTTGTGCAGTTCGACTATACAAAAGTGGAGAGAAAATATGAGACGCAAGAAGGCCCAATCGCTGACTGGGGTGTCGAAGACATACCGTTTTAAGCACTCTGAACACAGCGAACAGGTGGGTTTTGTGAACTGGTTTCGGGCCAAATATCCACACACTTTGATCTTTGCAATCCCCAACGGTGAGAAGAGATCGATCAGCGTGGCGACACGGCTGAAGGCAGAGGGGGTAACCAGAGGGATACCCGATCTTTATATCCCCTCCTGCAATTTGTGGGTGGAAATGAAGAGGGCCACGGGCGGCAGGCTGTCTCCCGATCAAAAAAAAGTGATCGAATATCTGAGATCAGTGGGACACACTGTGATCGTTGGAAAGGGCGCAGGCGATGCGTCGAAGCAAGTGCTGGAGTTTTTGAAAAAATGACCATTGAAGTTGCTCCTGCCATTGCGTCTGATTTGACGTATATCGACAGCCTTCAAAGAAAGAACGCTGAACAGTTAGCATTTTATCCAAAGCAAGTTTTTGAGCGTGAAGTCGATAACCACAGAATATTATTGGCACGGGTAAATAATGATCCTGCTGGATATATTTATCATGGCTCGTTTGGAGAAACTTTGAAAATACACCAAGCATGTATTCAATACGATTTGCGCGGAAAACTTTATGGTGCAGAGCTTGTTCGTTTTTTAATAAAAATGGCAAGTGGCATGGCAAGCAATGCAATTTCATTGCGCTGCGGATCGGACATAGAAGCGAATGGTTTTTGGAGATCAATGGGGTTTGAGTGTGAGCGTATCACGCAAGGTGGGATACGGCGCAGACGAGATATAAATCACTGGTTCCTGCAATTGCAACCTACACTATTCCCAATGATCACCACTGAGCCATCGAATAAAAAAAAGAGTGCTTCCGTTTGGGCGAAAGGCAGGAAAAAAGGCTTTTCACAAAACAGTTTTCGCCGTGGAAAATCAACGGTGGATTATCGTAAATTTATTGAGGAGGCTGTAGAAAAATGAAAAAACTAACGCCAGCCCATGAGGCTGAACTGCGCCATTTGAGAGGCCAAGTTGATCGTCTAGAGGGGGAGGCTTATCGCACAAGCCCAGTTCCAGATGCACAGAACGATCTCTGGTTGGCGAGACAGGAATTGAAAAACTTTGTGAGTGGACTGAGACAAAACAATTATGAAATCTGAGGGAGAAAACAGATGAATAAATGGCTGGAATTTGAAAGACTACAAGCGAGAACGAAAGGCCCAAGCGGCAAGCCTCTGCGACCACCTCTGCCGTGCGATAGAGGGGAAAAGCGCAGTCGCACAGATACTGGCGCTTTTACGCCGATCTTGAGGGTGCTGGAAAAGCATGGGCCAATGACGAGCCAAGACATTGCACGGCTGCTGAAAAAGAACTCTCACAATGTGTGTGGAACAATTCGCCACGCTGTTGATGCTGGTTTGGTTGTTAAAAAAGCTCACGTCCGATCAAGGAACGGGGGCAAAGGCCACATGAATTGCTGGCTGTATCACATCGCAGCATAGATTGATCGGGGGAAAGTCGCCCATTTTGGCTTCCCCCCATTTCCCCCCATATATTCCCCCCATATATTAATTAAATATATTTAATTTGTATTCTGCTATTGTATCTCCGATCAGAATGCTTATATGTATTAGGTAAGATCAAAAACTCAAAAAATGGAGAGACCCAATGACACCGAATAAATCACAAATCAAAGCGCGTATCGAAGAGCTTGAAGTAATGTTGGCTGACGCCACTCCAGAACAAATTGCAAAATCTAAATCCGACAGTGTTCGCCTGTCTGAAATTCTTGATGAATTGAAAGATGAGAGCGATCAAAAAGATACATTGGTTGAAGAATTTAAGACGTTGGACCTTACCTTGAACAACGCATTTCATGAGTTGAAAAACTTTAAAGATACAATGGCTGCTGATCTGATGGTTGTTTCTACGCGCTACGTTGTCATCAACAACAAAGACCTCATCAGCCCCGCTGGATTTCACCCAGACGAAAAAGTTTACATCCAAAGCACAATTGCAATTCACACAGACAGCTTGGAAAATTTGCCAAGTTCAAACGAAAAACTTTATGCTTTTGAGGTAAACCCAATAGCCGCTTAATCAACGAGGGGCTTCGGCCCCTCATCCAACTCTAGAAAGGATCAAAAAATGAGACTCTATACCAACGTAAAAGGCCAGTGGGTCGGAACGCAAGCCGAAGCCAAAAAAATAGATGCTTGGCATACTGACGTGCCTACAGACAAACCCAGCCTGTTGGCGTGGCTGAACCACAAAGCCGAACTTACAAATTCTTTCGGCCTGCCAGTGGAGCCAGTGCCAGCCCCAGTGATCACTGAGAGGGTGACAAGCCACCCACAGGGCCGACCACACCCTTGGATGACTATCAGAGAGTGCGCTGAGAAAGCATCGCTCAAAGATTTGGGCCACGCTCTGGCGATCTACATGAACCGTGTTGATGAATTGCTAGACGATCAATAAAAATATTAATTAAATGTATCTGGGGGTATTGTGTTCCCAGATATATTTCTTATATGTATTAGGTAAGATCAAAAATTAAAAATCAGGAGACAAAAAATGAAAATCACTAAAGCAGCCATCCAAGCCCTCGCCACCCAATCGGTCAAAGCTCAATATGCCCGTGAGACTGACAAGGCGTTGTATCTGGAAGAAATCATTGTTTTGGCTGGCTTTGACATCAGCCTGACTGACCGCCCCGATCAATGGGATCGCTGCATCGAATGGCTTGAAAACGCCATCGCTGCTAGATGGACGGCTGCACGTTATTTAGTTTGACAGGGGCCACCGCACCATCCACCCACTATCCAATCAGGAGACCATCCAATGCTTCCAAGAACTGCCCAAGCCCACACCCCCCTCCGCACCAGCAAGAGCCGCCACACATGGTGTGGCCCATACGCCGCCGCTGTGTTTATGCGTCAGCACTATGACGCCGCATATGAAGTGTGCCTGTGTCACACGTTTCGCGGCAAAATCACAGGCATGAGCAACAAGCTCATGAAGACGGTCATGGGGGCCAATGGCATTCAGATGACGTTACACTACTGCCGTGATGTTGGATCGTATGCCAGACACAATCCTACGCTGGCGGCTTGGCTCAAAACCCGTGATCGCAAGAAGACCTATTTGGTCAACATCACAGGCCACTACATTGTGGTGTCGGGCGACAAGACCATCGACAACCAATCTGGCGAGTGGCACAGCGTCCGTAAATCCAAGCACCGCCGAAAGCGTGTGGGCTACGCTTGGGAAATAAAATCACCCCACTAATAAATTATTTAACGATACCCCTTGATATATCTTGGGGTATCACTATATGTATTGTGTAAGAGAGAAAATCAAAAATCCAAGGAGACCACAATGAACGATTTTGACACATGGGCCGCAGAACTCGCATCAGAAGAACTCCCAGCAGAAACTGAAGCACCGCGCAAGACATTCCCTTGCGGCCAGTGCGCTGGTACTGGCCTCTGGTCAGGTGGCACTAATCGCCACGGCAACAACAAGTGCTTGGCCTGCAAAGGCAAGGGCCACTTCTTGAATAGCCGCGAAGATCGCAGCAAGCTCAAGGCCCAGCGCGTGGCTCGTAAGGCCAAAAATGAAGCCAACAAAAAAGCCGATTTCATCGCCGCAAACGAGGGTCTGATCGAAGGCTTGCAGGCCATGCAGTGGCACAGCAAGGCATCGTCTTTGCTGGCTGGATTTGAAAAGTGGGGATCACTGACTGAGGGTCAAGTGCGGTTAGCTCGTTCAATCCTTGCAGGCCAAGCAGAGCGTGACGCAAAACGCGCTGCCGCAGACGCTGTCCCAAAGGCCAAAGTTGATCTGGCGCGTGTCGAAGAAATCTTTGCCACTGCCAAAAACGCAGGCAAAAAATTCCCAAAGCTGCGCCTTGATGGAATGGTTCTTTCATTGGCTGGCGCAAATAGCAGAAACGCTGGCGCGATTTACGTCAAGGCTGGCCCAGCGTTTGAAGATGATTACTTTGGTAAAGTAATTGGTGGTGAATTTCATAAGTGGGGTACAGCGCCTGAGAGCATCACCACAGCCCTCCAAGCTCTGGCCGCTGACCCACTGTCATCAGCCGTAGCTTATGGCCGCACAACAGGCACCTGTGCTTGCTGTGGCCGCGAACTGACCAACAAAGAAAGCATTGAGCGTGGCATCGGCCCGATCTGTGCTGAAAACTGGGGTCTGTGATTTAACAGGGGGCCATTGCGCCCCCACCAACTAAGGAGAGAAAAATGGCACGTAGAAGTTTTAAAATCTTTGGGATTAAAGACGGTGGCTCAGAGGAGTGGGTCGATACTGTCAGCAGCCCCAAAGCAGGAAAAGCCGCACATGAGGCAATGAAGACGCAAGGCTACTTTGATTACATCCGTTGTCGCGATTGCTTGGGTGGCTTGCGGTTTGAATACAACTTACGCACAGGGAGGAAGACAGCATGATGATCCCCTGCCCAGAATGTGATTACACAGGCCACAAAGGCCGAGTAGAAAAAACATTGTACCAGCGTTTCGGTGGAACGCTGGAGCCTGTTGGCGAATGGGTCGATTGCGATTACTGTGATGGCAGTGGCGAAGTTGAAAAAGAAAAAGGTGAGTAATAAATGTTTTTTAACCGTAAAAAAGATAAAGACGAGCCGATAATATTAGACTGCTATACAAAAAGCACCTACGCATATAATCACGCCAAGATTAATCATGCTCGCCACTACATACCCGATTGGTGGAGGAAAACCAAACATATGCTTGATGAGCAGACTCCAGACGGTGAAGGCATACCAACAGTAAAAATGTGCCCTGCTATTAGAGATTATTATTTAAAGGGTATAGTTATGCCTTTGTGGGGGGAACTAGAGATAACTCTTCTCCCTTACGACATTTCAGAAACAGCCCCTTCGTATACATGGCGTAGTTCTAACCTAGACTTTGATACGAATGGAAGTCATAACAGAAGTCAGTTTAAGGGTTTCGCGGGTAGAGATGGGGTTAACTTAAAGCTGTCTGTTCCGTGGTTTTTTAAATGCAGAGAGTTTGTACATTTTACGAGTACGCAACCTGTGTGGAGTCAACCAGAGATAGTAGATGAGTTAACTCTGTTACCGGGAATTGTAGATTTTAAAAACCAACACGCACTGCAGTTAAATTATTTTTTTCGTCAGCGAGATATAGAACGACAAGTAACCATAGCTCCGCTCACTCCTATGGTTATATTACACCCTATGTCTGAAAGACCCATTGAGATTAGAACCCATTACATAGACAGTAAAGATGAGTGGATAGATTGTAACCCGCAAAGGTCAGGCATGTTTTTAGACATTCCGAATGGGGGAGCAAAGGGTTTTAAACAGCTAAAGAAATATTACAAAAAACGAAATAAGTTTTGGGAGAAACGTGATAAAATTGAGGAGGATGAAGATGAGCGATGAGAAAGTAGTTAAATTTCCTGAGCCTCTGTCCGATCTGGATCGGCAGTTTGAAGAGCTTGAAAGGCAGCGTGAATTGATCAGGGAGCAGGCGCGACAGCTTGCTGCTGTTCACAAGCCCAAATAGCCGCTATAATCCCCCTAATTCCATTTAGGGGGTGATGACCCATGATCGATCCTGTGAGCGCCTACGCTGCCGCCACAACCGCCTATAAAGGCGTTAAAATGCTGCTGCAGGCTGGCCGTGAAATCGAAGACGTTTCAAAGCAGCTTGGGTCTTGGTATAGCGCAGTGGCTGATATTACTCGCGCCGAATCACAGCGCAAGAACACAACGTGGCTGGAAAAGAAACAGCACGGCGAGGCATCAATTGAGCAAGAGGCGATGGACATCACGATCCGCGCCAAAAAATTAAAAGAATTTGAATATGAAATTCGCGTAATGCTGGACTATCGTTTCGGTTTAGGCACCTATGAAGGTATGCTTGATATGCGCCGAAAAATTAGGGCAGAGCGAGAGCGCACGGTATATGCCGCAATGGAGAGCAAGCGCCAAATGGCAAACAATCTTGCTATCACGGGATTGGCTGTGGGCATTGTGGCCGTTTTGGGAGGCGGCATTTATTTGCTGACGCTTGTGTTATGACAGGCTCTTGGGTGCTGTACATTATTATATTCTTTGTAAATGGTGAAACGATTGTGTTGGAAAATGATGAAAAATTTAAAACAGAAGATCAGTGCTGGGCCGCAGGCATGATAAAGGGGCCGTATCTTTTAGAGAAAACTTCACATATTTTTGGCGTACCTGTGAGGGGCAGTTTTTCATGCCAGAAGGCAGGGCAGAATGCTTAAAGTTTTATTGATGTCCGTAACGTTGGCTGGCGTTGCCAATCCCACGCACGTTCAGTGCCACCTGTGGAAAAGGCTTACCGACAAAAATACGGGTCAGAAAATTTGCGTCTATCGCTTTACAGCGGGGTATGGAGGTCTGGCCTATCATTACCCAACTCGCAGCTTCAAAGAGTGTCCCAAGGTCTTTTCCTGCGTCTATGAAAAGAAAGACAAAAGACCCACGCTGAACGAGATATTGGATGGGTTGAGGGACGGCTTCTGAGCTATTGAGCGGCTTCTTGTAGCTGTGCTGCTGCGTCAGTGCCTTTGAGAGACCTTATGAGGGCCGCTGTAGCCCCTCCTTCATCAAATTGCATTGTTGGTACTTTCACGCTGTCATACATAGCCTGTGCCTCTGGTGTGGCCGCTTCTGCTGGCCCTACGCTACTTTCATTTGTTGAAGACGCCAACAGTGCAGCTTCCAAGAACCCACGGCCATCACTAATATTGAGAGCATTTGCCAGTCGTTTAAACGCAGGCGTTTTAATCGCAGCAGCAATTTCTGGTTCAGACGCTGAGACTGCAAGTTTTTTGAACGTAGAGCTATTAAAGAAATCACCCGCCGCAGCAATTTTAATTTTGTCTTTTTTTGACAACAAAATCTCACCCAGAGTGTCCATAGCCATAGCCCCAGCTTGGCCTCCACCCGCATAACCAACGCCAGCACGAACAATTCTATTCCCCATAATTCTTTGGAAAACAGTTTTTACGGCTCCTTCGGCAGTAATCGCCTGCACCACAGCTTGATTGGCCTTACCTGTCGGAATAACCGCCGCACGGCCCTGCGTGATGAGCTTGGAGATGTCATTGAGATCGTTGAAGACCTTTTCCGTTTCGGGGCCAAGAATTTTAATCACCCGTTTATAAACGTCATCGTTTATTTTAAGCGCATTAAAAGTTGACGAAAATTTGGCAAAATCAAACGGCCCATCAAATGCCTGATTATCAGACCTAGATATTGCGCCAAGTGCAGTTGCCAATGCCTCTCTTTGCATTTCTTGGGGAACTAATTTTAAAATCCTGTTTAGATTTGTAATATCTCCCTTTTTTGATCCCTGTGACATTGCTGCTGTTAAAACGCTGGCTATACTTTTTTCGCCATCTTTAGCAAAGAAATTAATCATACGTTTTTCTAGAGCTTTTTGTTTCGCCGTTGTTTGATTTGCCAAACGCAGTGTGGCTCTAGCTTCATCTCCACCAACCTTCTGCGCCGTTGCAAGATAATCTTCGGTTAATGCTCCATATATACGTTTTGCGGTTCCTATATCCATATCAGCATATTCGCCTTCACCTTGATTTACGGCTCTTCCAATGCTGGTTCTGAATTTTTTCAGTGCGGCGTAAGTCAAAGGCGTGTTTGGGTCTGTTAATTTATCGAAAAGAATTTTTTCTTTTCCTGTCAAGCCACCTACGCCGCCAAGGTCTTCAAGCATTTTATTCAAAAGCATCACACTATTTTGTGGCTCTACCAACGAGCTTGCTGGGACTGCTGCGTCAACTTCTTTGTACAACCTTTTTGCGGCTCTTTCTAACTCTGCTCTTGTTTGCAAAACAGTTGTTTTAATTCTTGCAGCCACTGTCGAAATATCAGGCGTGGCATCCATTTCTGCCATTACTTCATTGGCGCGTCTAGATGCAGCAACAACAACATTTCTAAAATCTGCTTCGGCTTCCGACCCTGCAATTGATCGGCTTAGACCAGCCGCACTTTTTAGCTGCGTGTCATTGCTTAAAATATCTGCTGGCACGTCAATGCCAAGGCGCTCTGCCGCTGCCGCTGCGTCTGGATTTACTTTAGCCGCTGCCGCTAGAGCTTCCGCTGCCTTCTGTGAGCCTCTGCCACCAGTGGAAGCCACACGAATTAACTCGCCCAACGCATCTGGAGTTAAAGTAGGTGCCGCCTGTGCTGCGGCCTGTGCTGCCACAGGAGCCGTGGGGGCCGCTGCAGCGGGGACAGGGGCTTGAGCAGTACGCATTGCTGTGATCTCGTCAGGCGTAAACTGTCTAGCCACCTGTGCCTCTGTTATGCCGCCCACGCTTGGATTAACCATTTTACGGCCACGCATTAGAGAGCTTGGAGAACCCATAAAAGCGTCTGGCATTGCCATCATGTCACGCGCAAATCTTGTTGCATTTCCTTCGCTCATGCCTGCCTTCATAAGCAAATCTGCAATGCCACCAATAACGTATCCAGCACCTTCTGAAGCAGTGCCTGCCACGGTTAACGCTGAATCACCAATAAGCTCCAAAGCCAATTGAACGGCTTGGGGGATGGAAATCATGGGGCCGTCTTTTAATGACGGGTCTTTGGCCTTCTGAGCATCGCTGTAGCCGTACAGCAAGACTTCATCAGGTACATCAACAATGCCACCCTCACCAGACATGTTAAAACCTGTTGCTGCCTGTTCAGCCAGTTCACGCCCTTCTTGGGACATTTGCTGACGCAGTGGAACAGAGGCTTTTTTAGGTTGCACTGTGACCGTGCCATCATCAGCGCGTGGAACCATTGGGTCAGCAGTGACGGCTTTGGCTTCTGCTTTTTTAGCTTCGGATTGGTTTTCACTCGCAAGTCTTGCCTTTGCAAGTTTTGCTTTTGCTAAAAGAGCGTCTCTAAGAAGATCATCTGCCTCTGACATATTAATTATCTCCTGATTCTAATTCAGCCGCTCTTGCTATGTAAGCCTTTAACTCAGCGTTTGATAATTTTGCTGTTTCAAGATCAATCGCACCAATTTCTTCCGCAGACATTTTTGATATTTCTACAGCATATTCTGTAATTTCTTCTTGTTTTGTGGTCTCTCTCTTATCAAGTTCAACCATCCAATCGCCAATACTATTTCCTTGAGACAAGAAACTTGCGGCCTCTTGAAGATTAGCAAGAAGTTTTTTCTTTGCATCAATTCTTTCTTGCACCCAACCCTTTAGATAATCTTCATCCATGTTTTCGGGCAAGCCAATATCAAGGGCCAAATCAAGTTCACCTTGGCTAAGAGCGCCAAACGTAACTGACCCAACAACGTCTAAACCTAGCCTTCCTCTGACGTTTGCCAACTCAGTGGCTGATCTGCTTATGTCGGGAAGGAACTGAGTAAAGAAGCCAGTCTGCGCTCCACTTTCCAATGCACGTTTTGCATCTTCAAGCGTAGCAATATTTGTTCTTACTTTCAGCATATCTTTGTAAGCATTACCCACAATTTCAGATGACAAGCCACCAAGCGCCCTTTGCTGCGATCTGTCACCTTGAATCTCAATGCCACGCTCTTCAGCTTTTCTAATAGCGTCAGTACGGGCATCTCCTGTTAACTCGTTTCCAGCCCCGTCTAATACTTTAGAAGTACCGTCTTTCATTACGGTAACAACTACGCCGCTATCAAGTATTTTACTTGATTGAACTTCTGCTGCATCTTCTGATGTAGCACCTTTACTGTCTGTCCAATCTACTGGTGGAACAGAACTCCAGCCTTGAGCTTCAAAATCATCGGCATCATTTTCGTTTTTAACCACAGCAGGATCAAAACCAGTCTTATAAAACTTTCGTTCTTTGAATGTGCTGCCTGTCCCAGTTGTCTTATCAACACTTTTAAATCTCGCGCCTTGGTTTTGCAGATCGGCAAAGCCTTTGGCTGTTAAGAAGTCACGGTATGCTGGTTGAAAAGCTCCAGTTGGTTTGCCGTTGTCATCCAAGACTGGAATTTCAATCATGTATTCTTTCGGATCGCGGTATGTCGCCGCCTTCGGCTTTAGCGTTGGCGCAAGGCTAAACGCCGTAGAGGCCACTTTCTGATCCCTGTCGCGCTTCTCTTTCTTTTTGGCAGTCAGGTAGTCGAGCGGCACAAGACCAGAGCCTACGGCAGAGCCAAGGACTGTAGCACCCGGTTGTGATGCCTGCTTGCCCATTTCCAAAAAGAACCGCAGGGAAGCCTCCCAAGGATTGGCATCTTCAACAGGGGCGTACATGGCGCTGGCTGCGTCAAAGGCTTTCTGCGCTCCAGCCTTACTGCCAGAAAGCATTCCCAATGCACCCATCATTTTGTCAAATTCAGTAGTGTCGCTTGCGCCCAGTGCCATGCCCTAGTCCCTATTATTGGTTCATCAGTTTATACGCGCTGTACAGACTACCCAGACCGCTAAGTGTCTGGCCGTACACCGAGGGATCAGCAGCCATCTGTGTGCCTGTCTGGAAGCCCCTAGACGCTTTGCTGTACGGCGTTTGGGACAATGCCCCCAGAGCAAAGTTAAGCTGCTCCTGCGGATAATCCCGCTGATCAAGATAATCAGCGTAAGCCAAATCAAGCGCCCGTTGATCAAGTAGGCGCGTAGCCTCTCCAGATGTAATGAGACCCTGCGCCGTCTGCGCCTGCAAGTCAGCCGCCAGTGTGCCAGCAGTTGCGTAGGCATCCATCTGACCAGCCCGTGCTGCCTCTTCGGTTTCATACGCACTTCTGAGTGCATTTTCTGCGCTGAACCGATTGGCACGTTCCGTATCAAAGCGACCAGCAGCAAAGTCTAATCCTTCGCGTCCTGCCGTGGCTCTAAGGTCTCCAGCGGCCTTTGCGCCTTCTCCTGCCGCTGTGCCTTCCATAATGCCCAGACGTGAGCCGAAGGCACCACCGCCCCTTGCAGCGCGGCTTCTGGCCTCGTTTTGAGCGCGAATGGTTTGCTCTTCGATTTCACGCACGGCAGGGTTCATGGCGTCTTGATAAATGTCCATAAACGGCTGCGCTGTGTCCATGCTAAATGGATCGCCCATAAGCTCTTCGCGTGTTGCTGCGTCATAGCCTTGTCCCAACGTGTCAGCTACAGCAGTGTAATCATCCAAATACGGCTTGAAGGTATCATCAAGAGTGCCAAGCATTTCCATGCCCTCGCGCTCTTGGTCGGTCAGCTTGCTGTTATCATCGCCATATGTCGCAATGCGGTCACCCGAATATGTTGGATAGTCAGACGCTGCTATTTCGGCAGCTTTTTCAAATAATGATCGTCCAGCGGAGGAGACCCAAGATGGAACTTCATCTGCGCTATATGTGTCAGATGAGCTTGGTAGCTCCGAATATGATGGTGTGCAGAAACTGCCCATTTAAGCCTCCGTAAATAACGAACCGACTTTGCATAACCCAAGCCGCTCGTAAAAATTATCTTTGCGATCTATATCGCCAGAATAGACATGGCCCAACTTAACTGGGACGCCAGCCTCCTGACCGATTTTCATAAACTTCTTAATCAGTCGGGTGGCGATGGTGGACTTTCTATGCTGTCGATAGACGAAAAACCACTTATCAGCCAGATACTTTTTGTCGCTCCACCAGTCGGTCATTTCCGCACCACCAATTGATCCAATAATTCTGCCGTCTATTTCAGCGACGAGAACAACGCCATCGTGAATGCACTTGCTAATGGCAGCGACCAGCTTATCAGACCTGATTGGCGACACATCATGAACTGTTTCGGAGTGCATGACGTGCAGCATTCCGTACAACGCAGATATATCCAGAGGTGTCGCCACTCTGATCATCATTAGCCCATGCCGCCCAGTGCGCCCATTTGCCCTTCAGAAGCTATCTGACGGGGCATAGGGGCTTGCCCACCGCCTGCGCCACCCTCTATGGCCGCAATAAGCTCTGCAAGCTCTGGCAGCAGCTTCATAAGCACTGAGGCTATTTCTGGTGTGATAACACTGTCGAGCATTGCAAGTTCTTGCTCAGACATGCCACCCAGACGCGATACAAGAGCAGCCGCGATTTCTGGCGATGCTTGACCCATGTCTCTTTGTGGGCGTCTTTCTTCTCGCATATTTGCGCCACGCATATCTGGCATATCTGGCATTTCTGCTTTCATCATATCTTTATTAGGCATTACGCTTCCTTCGCTTTGTATAGCACAGACCAGTCAGTTTTTTCGCAGAAGAAGCCAACCGACCAGCAGATTGGTTCCAGAATTTTTCTATAAATCTTGCCCAGATAATCGGGCTTGTCTCGCTTGCCGTAGATGTAGGCGATTTCGTTGGCTCTGTGTTGGGCTAGGTGACGCCAGAGCTTGACGCCTCTACCTTTACGCATTTGCTTTACAACGTGTACGGCCCATACATGATATCCATTGACGTGTTGTGGCGTCAGGTGATCTCTGGTGAAGCGATAGTCCAGCAATACGTTTTGCCTGCTCATTACGCCCTGCCGCTGTAGTTCGTTGCAGATCACACGCCCCCCAATAGACGCGCCAATAAAACCGCCAATTGGGCCACCAATGGCTGTACCAATTGCGCCACCGATCCCAGATTTTACGCCACCTTTTATGGCGTCACCCGCATCTTCGCCTGCCAGCAAGCCGCCAACCGTGCGGCCTATACCATAGCCTGCTCCAGCGCCATAAGGAGTACCTTTTGGAACCACAACATCAGAACCGGGAAACATTGATTTACCACCAGCACTAATGGCTTCACCAAAACCCATTGGATTATTTCCGCTCATTAAACGGCCAACTCTTCCACCAAAGAAACTTCCCAATTCGCCAGCCGCTGCGATCTTCATTGGCCCCATGTCAGTTGATTGTGCATTTCCAGTTCGCGGTGAAGCCACCATTGGTTCGCCGTTAAGAGTTGTGCCACCAAAGTCTGGCACAGTGGAGAACGTGCGGGTGCCTGTCTTGACGGGCTTTACAAATTCATACATTGGCATCGCGGCAGTGCCGTAAACGTCTTGCAGGCGCAAGCCTTCAGCAAGTTCTGGCGCGACCTGAGACTGCATTTGATAAACATCTACTGTCTCCATGCCGTCTTCTGCTGCTGGCAAAACACCTAAATTTCCATATGGGTCTGGGAGAGCAATTCCGCGCTCATCTGTGAGAGCAATGCCATTTGCGTCATACTGAACTGCCATCAAGTTATCTCCAATAGTGAAGCCACAACGTGCAGCCTGTTGGCCGTTGCTGCCGTGACCTTAATGATTTCGTCCTCTTGAACGGTGAGAGGCTGGGTCAAAAGCTCTACCGTTGTATTAGCACCGATTGCCTTAACTTTAAACAAAGAAAATACAGCGGCTGATGCGTCTGTAATTGTGACCGTAATTGTATCCGCATTTCCGCTGTCTTCGGAAACTAAGATCGACTTGATCAGAGTGGTGGTTGCGCTGGGCGTAGTGTACATCGTTGTGGCATCTGTCGTTGTTAAATCGACCTTGGCATTTTTGTAATTATTAGCCATTAGCCCATAAACCACGCTGTAGCTTCGGCCTGATCAACGGCTGTCTGCAAGCCCTGCGATGCTGCAAAATATGTTGCCTGCTTTTCAAGCTCCAGAGTGTTTACCAATCTTCCCATATACCCCTGCTGATATTGCTGGGGAGGTGACGGCAATCGCAAGACTGCAAGGGGTGCTGCGCTGGTCATCGTAATCCATCCATCTTTGTGTCGATCCGAAGGTCACCAAGCCGCCATTCGTCTTGCGTGCCTGTGCTTTCAAACTTCAAAGCAATTTGCCGACCTTTGACGCGAGTGCTGATTTTCTCTGTTGTAGACGTAATGTTGAACGGCCCCTTTATGGTCTCGCTGGCGTTGGGATACTTGCGCGTATTCATGTATAGCAAGACGGTGCTATTGGCCCCCATCGTTGCGTCAGGAATAATACGATCCACCATGTAAAGATTTTCGCCCTCTGCTGTGATTTCACGGGGCGCTGCCTCAATAAATGCAGTCATAGCTGCGCCATCGTTACTTGTCCCTGTCTCATGGTTGTACAAAAAGCCTTGAGGGCTAAATGCAAATGGTTTTTCGCGGGAGCCGAATGCATCGTTCCAAGCTGTTCTGTCCATTGATCCAATCGACCATACTTTTTCGTTGTAATTATAGGTCACATAACTGTCTGGCTCTGGATTAGTTGTCCCTGCTGTATTTTGGTCAGAGACATAGAACCACGTTACTTCGTTAAATTCGACATTATGACCAGCCACAGTTTTATCAAAAAATTGTGTTTGTAATCTATTAAAGACAAAATGCTTTAATGGGCATGGTATTTCGTTAATTACACCATCGTATATATAGAACGATCTATTGCCCATCCAATATGTATTGCCGTCGATTGCAATCATAGAGTTTAAGCCAATCGCGCTAACGCCAGTACCAAGCAATCTAAACGAAAAGATAAATGGGTCACCGACAAAAGTCATACCGTAGATCGCTTCGTCAGTGGATATAATTGTTTCTTCTCTAGTATTAACCAAGGCAACAATTTTGGTTCCAACCTCAAGTCTTTGATCGCCAGCAGTATTGAGTGCTGTTGGAGCAAATTTTGTAAAATCTTCTTGCGTAGACCAGCGCACCAACATTGGGTCTAGTGTTCCAGAGCTTCCATCAGCGGCGACATACACACTAGCCCCAGCCGCGATAAAATGTCTGTCGGGAAAACTAATTACAGTTGCCCGAACTTCCGCAGGGACAGACGCTGCCCCTGCAAGACTGGACACAAGAACGGCTCTTGCTGTGATTAAGCCAGATGTATCCCAGTAATATATTCGTCCACCTCTGACATTAGCAATTAAATCTTCGCCCCAAATATTTAAACTCCATGCAGAGTTTTCAAGATTTACTTGAGACAGAGATAAATTTCTTGGCGTGTTCCATGTTGATTCACCCCAACCACCAACGCCCCAACCAAGAGCAGGAGCAGAACTTTGTGTGCCTAACCCCGCTGCCAAACCAATAAGATATTTTATATCTATTGTCGTGCCGCCGCCTGTGGCTCCACTTGTTGCTGCATCGGGCGATTGTATTGAATAGGAATTGGCATCAATATAAGTTATTTGATACCCTGCCATTCTGTTAATTGTTTCGGCAGATATGCCTCCTGTGGCAGTGGCAGAATTTATTACAACCCAATCACCGTCTGAAGCTCCATGTGCATTGTCGGTTACAGTAATAGTTGTGCTGCCACTGGTTACGACCAAAGGATTAGAAAGATTGCTTGTGGTTTTTCGCAATGGCGTAATATCATAAATTGCGTTGTTTTGAATTATGTAAAGATGATTGTGTGTTCCGACAGCTATTCGATCTGTACCATCTACACCTCTCCAAAAAACCATTTTTCGGCCAATGCCAGTCAGCGTAGCTTCAGTGGATGTTGTTTCCCCAGCCGAATCTAATGCGTAAAATTTATCTTTTTCCCATCCACCAATTTTTTCTGGGTATCCGTTCACAAAACGAACAAGGTCACTGTCCACATAAAATGGGCCATTTTTGCCAGCAGAATATTCTGTGGTATCTTTGACGATGCCAGCGTTGTATTTCAGCAATTGCAATGACATCAGAACATGGTCTCAAAATGTGGAGCATCGATAAATGGCCTACGTCCCTGTGATCTGCGAATGTCTATATAGCTGTTCATAGCGTCCTCTGCGCTACCCTCCCAAGCACCTAGATCATTAACAGTCCACGCAGCGCCCCAGCGTAGCTTTACGCCCACAGCCTCTGCGCCTTCTTTCATAGCGTCTGCAATTTCATCATAGAGGTTCAGTTCCCATCTGCCGCCATCGCAGTAAGCCATCAAATCAACGGCGTTACCGTCAATGTGTTTTGACTTCATGGTTTGCGAAGCCCCTTTTGCAACCAAAGCACGTTGCTCGTCTATTGTTCGCAGTCCGCAAATTACCGAAAAGTCTTGTTTGGTAACACCTATGGCGTACTTCACGACAGCTACCATTTTTTCGTCTACACCGTCCAGCCTAGATAGACTTCGTTTGCTTAACTTGTAGCCCATAATTATTTCCCTGCATATTTACTGATTGCCCGATTTCCGAACCAGAATGCTAAAACTGCGCTCATAAGCCCAGCCGTTTCTTGATCCCACATAAGCTCAACAGCCTCTGTCCACTCTCCACCAGACTGCCCGACCTTAACCATGATGACCACTTTGGTGGCTACGAACAATCCGAAAAAGGCATAAGTAATAACAGGACGAACAGAACCCCGAAGAGCGTTGATAAATCCTCCAGCGTCGATAGATCGATCATGCTCATACAAGCCCCTTGTTTCTTCGATGTCTGCCTTTTTATCTAGCTCGACCAGCTTCATTTCAGACCGCTTTTGTGCAAGCTCTGTTTCGATTTGCATCATTTCAATGCGGTGCTTTTGCTGCTGATTGGCCTTAAAGTAATCAAGCACTGACGGCAAAAACGATGATCCGAAGCCTAGCAGGCTCCCCAGAAGAGCCATCATGCTTTTTCACCATTTATGAAGATGCCAAAGCAACCAGTGAGTGCGCCCATACAGACGCTAACCAAACCCGCTTGGGCATTTGTTACTTGATCTGGGGGGATAGACATAAACCAGTGAACACTTTGATACGTCAGCACCGTAACAGCCAACATCATTATTCGCGGCAAAACTTTGAATTTATCAAACGTCTCTGGTGTCATAATCCTACCCCATTTTTGTTAGCACAGTTATAAGCATTAAGATGATTGCCGCACTGGCACCGATCATGATCGCTTCCAGACGCTTCACCCTCGTAAACAACTCTTTGTGTTGTATGGTCACCTCTGTGCGAAGAGATGCAAAGGTAATATTTAAGTCATCAATTCTGCTGTGTGCAGAGGCTACTGTACGCTTATCCATATTTACACCTATTTACCATAAAACCACGCTCATCTATATCAGCCATATTCAAAAGACGCATTTGAGGAAAAAACCTCTTCGTTAAATACATCACTTTCTTGTATTGAGGAATCTGGGTCACTAACAAGCCTGCTTGGAAACGATATCTTTCTTACAAATCTTAGTTGTAACGCCAGTACATACGTTTCAAAAATTTCTCTATGACGTTGTTTTAATTCTGCAGCCCTTACACCTTGATATGCTTCTCCTGTCACAACCGCAGCTATGTTAAAGTGCCTTAAATCATTATCGTCTAAAGTCCTGCAATCAAAATCTATTAGTTGATTGTTTATTGTAAACGCATTGGGTATTTTGTGATGAGGCTCAACAACTGTTATTTTGCAAAACCTATCTAATTTAGAAAAAATTGCAGCTTCAAAGGAGGTTGCTGCCTGCCTTGCAAGTTCTAAAGTTGTATAGCTTTGCCCGTTAAACACATAATCTACAGCCTGACTCACGATGTTGCTCCATAGATTGTTCCACTGTTACTCAACGTATAGCTATTACCATTAGGATCAATGGCATTACCACCAGTACCACCATTACGGGTTGTCCCTGCGTAATACCCATTACCACCTCTTGCGCCCCAGCCAGCACCTCCGCCGCCACTTGAGCTATTACCGTTGCTGCCAGCAGCACCGCCTGACCCCCCGTTACCACCGCCACCCGTCCCCGAGCCACCTGATCCGGGTAAAATACGACCACCGCCACCAGAAATTGAACCGTAAAAACTGAGACCAGCACCGCCGCCACCAGCGCCGCCGCCATAACCGGGTGTAGCTCCAGACCCATTTGACCCTGAAGCATTTAAAGCTCCACCAGCAGCAGTTCCAGCACCACCGCCGCCACCAGCGCCGCCGCCGCCATAACCATTTTGTCCTTGACCACCGCCCCCGCCGCCACCAGCAATATAACTGCCAGATGCGTTAATAACCGTAACTCCAGTGATTCCCGAATTTAATTTTATTGCGGGATAGCCAACGCTGCCGTTATTTTGTCCGCCTCTACCTATAATCTTGCCGTTGTTTTCAATAGTTATGTCTGAAACATCTACAGTTAATGCTGGCGAAGAGTTGTTTGACCAGACCCAAAAACCAGAAGTAATTACCAAAGTATCCCCACGGGCAACAAAATTAGATGCTACAACATTCTCATAGTTTGACTGACCGTTTATAGCGGTTTGACTTGGTATTTCGACTGTAGCAGAGCCGCCGCCAGAACCAAACCCAAGAACATTTATCCCAAAACCAGTCATTTTTCACCTATGCGTCATTTGCTGCGTCAGTTGTAAAGAATAGCTTAACACCCAACAGCCTTGCTACACCTGTTTGATCATCCGCGCTAGTGTCACGGTTAATCTGGAAAAAGCACATATCGTTTGCCGCTGGGCTTCCTGCGATTGTCACTGCGCCACTTTCTGCTGAGACCATCAAGTCATTTGACGTTCCAGAAAAGGCAAGAGCAGTAGTCGCCACTTGAGTGCCAAAAGCTGTATCTATGCTTTCGTCGTTTGTGATCGCCACCGCAGCAAGTTGCCAAGCAACCGTGCCAGTGTTTGTGCCTGTTACTGTCCAAAAAGGCTGGAAGGTCACAGTTCCTTCGTTCCAAGACGCAGGCATGGCTATAGCAAACTGAGCAAAATCATCCGCATCAGCCGCAAAGTCTAAGACTTTCAGATCAGGTCGTAGCGCAGTGGTTTCTACTTGCTCTGGCCCTGCACACGGATTTGTCGTGCTTGGGTACATAGCGACTGCTGGCACGAAGATCGTCTCTTTGCCAGCAACTTTGACCGCTGCACCGCCTACTGTTGCTGCGCCAGTGACTTCTACGCCAGTGGCTGTTGTGGCGATTTTGACTGCATTATCATGAAAAAGTTGTGCTGCGCCATTATTTGCAAAATAAGCATACAATTCACCAGTGTTTGAAGAAAACTGTATAGCTGCACCATCGCTTTTAATATCCAGTATGCCTGTTCCAAAGTCAGCTATTACACTATTAGACCCATCGTGATAAATCTGCAAATCTTCGTTATTTCCGAACTTTGCAGAAGTTGAATCAGAAAATATAAGTGCATTAGCACTACTATCCCAAACAACATTCCTAGCAGCCGTATCGCCATGCAAGGTAACGTCATAGCCTTGGTCGTTAGCACCTACAGTAAGAGTGGCATCTAGCTGTACTGCACCGTCGATATCCACAGCATCAAGATTGGTTGTGCCGTCTACATCAATATTGTCGAAATGTGTTGTTCCAGCAAAATTTACATCTGTCAAAAGATCATAAATTACTGCACCTGATCCTGCGCCATCTGTGGCAATCATTTTGACCTGACCAGCAAGCACTGCAACATTGGCCCCAGAGCCTTGAGTGAATGTCAGAGTATAGCTAGTTGCATTCTCAATCATCCAAACTTTCGAAACGGTGTTGGGTGCAAGTGTGACTGTGCAAGCCTGACCACCGCCTGTGCATTTGAGATAGAACCTTCGTTCATCACCCTTGGCACCATCTGGGACGGTGATCGTGTGTGTAGAGGCATTCGCAATAGCTTCGGTGCCGTAAGCAAATGCCTCTGCAATCATTTCCAAGTTTAGGTTCGTGACCGTACCCCATGCCCCGGACTGATCGCCAGTAGCCATTTCATTGAGGCGTAAGTCGTTTACATAGGTTGAAGCCATTTTAGTCGATCCTTACAATTGCATTGTTTGCAGTTGCTGCTGGGAATACAATTTTAAAAGTACCACCAGAAACAGAAAAATCACCGCCAAAATCAAGAATGGCAATTGCGCCTCTTGCGTTTGAAGATGCATCGCCTAGCGTTTTGTTGTAAATCAAAGCACCACGGGCTGTGAATGTTGCGCTTGTCCATTCTGGATCAGCCGCATCAAAAACACCACTTGTACTGTTTTCAGTGACCGCCTTGCTAGACAATGCGTTGCCGCCTGTGGTGTATCCATTGCCGTTGGCAACTTCATTACTGGTTATATAACCATCCGTTGCCGCGCTCAGTGTCGCGCTGCTAGTATACAGCGCAATATAAATACTGTCGCTGTCGAGATGATGGTCGCCCAACAATACGTCTTTTTTAAAGAGCGTACTCATTGCTTGTGTGATAGCCATTATATGCCTCCATTGTATTCTGCTGCGTAGTCACGTTGCATCTCTTGTACTGTAAGTTGGACTGCTTCGTCAAACTGGGTTTTATACAGAGATAAAGTTTCTGGCGCTTTTAAAAACGCAGAAGCCTCGTACAGAGCCGCAGCAAGAAGAACTGTGGAGGCGTTAGTGTCAATCCAAGTATTTGGATTGGCATTACTTAGCCCCGTCTCAGGGGCGATAAAATCTACGCTATAGGCCAATGCCGCAGAGGGTGTTGGCGCTAATGTAATGACTGTCCCAGCCGTTCCTGCGCTATCTGTGCTGTACATTCGTGGGGTGCCTTGCGTCGCCGCATTGGGCCAATAGTCTCGAATGTAAGAATCAATCCTATGGTCGAGATACGTCACAACATTTGTGTCGGTAATTGATACCTGTCGAATCATTCTCGCCGTGGGAATTGTGTATGACGCTGTGCCTTGCACAAGATTAGCCGCAGCAGACGTTTGGCGAAAACATGGCATATTTGGCAGTCGCTGAAATACCATTTCTTCAGCCTGCGCTATTATTGTGTCAATTGATGCGACAAACTCTGTCGAGTCATCTTCCAAAAAATCTTGGATTTGGGCTTTGAGTGTTGTGTAACTCATTTATTTATCCTCAATTCCATGTTCCTTCGCCATAGCCACCTTGACCCCAAGTTGTTATCAGCAAGACAGAAGTCGTTCCAACGCCGCCTGTGCCGTTTACACCAGATGGATGTGGCCTGCCAGCAATGTCTCCCCAAGTTCCATCGCCCCACGTTCCAACACCCCAGCCAAACTCTTCTTCTGGAACGGCACTTCCAACGCCGCCTGTGCCACCAACCCCAGTTTCAACGATTGATAGCTCTGGTGTTTCTGATCCAACTGCTCCTGTGCCACTGACGCCAGTTTCTGTTATAATCGCATCCGCTTGGATGCTTTCATTACCAACACCACCTGTTCCAGACACACCAACTTCAACGATTTCTAGCTGAATTGCTTCAGCGCCTACGCCGCCTGTTCCAGAAACTCCAGTAGTTTCTTCAGTTCCTTCTTCAGTTATTGTGCCAACACCACCTGTGCCAGAAACGCCTGATAAGGCTGCTGATGATATATCAATGTTTTCTGATCCGACCCCTCCAGAGCCAGAAACTCCATTTTGGCTTGGGAAGAGTTGAACAATTTCTGCACCAACCGCTCCTGTGCCAGCAAGACCAGTGGAATTTTTGTTCGTCTCTATTGCCTCTGATCCAGTTTCACCATCACCAGAAACTCCAGAAACGCCAGTTTGCAAATCAGCAATATATATCGAATTTCCGATTGCACCCGCGCCACCAACCCCAGTTTCATTAATTGATATTTCAAGAGCTTCAACGCCAACCGCGCCTGTGCCACCACCACCAGAAACTCCGCTTGGGTGTGCGACAGGAATTTCAACACCAACACCACCGCTTCCAGCCACGCCAGATTGAGGTTTGGTTAATTCAAAGCTAGACGTTCCAACACCGCCATTGCCAGCCAACCCAGAAACAGCTTCTGACATTTCTGGAGTTTCTGCACCGATTGCTCCTGTTCCAGAGACCCCAGTCGCATCTTCAGTGCCTTCTTCGGTTATGTTTCCAACACCGCCTGTGCTTCCAACGCCAGTTTCAGCAATTGATATCTCTGGTGTTTCAGAGCCTACATCACCATTTCCAGATACACCATTTGGTGTTGGCATGACTGATGGAGTTTCAACGCCGACTGATCCTGTGCCACCGCTTGCAGAAACTCCTGTCACATGAACAGCAGGAATTTCATCACCAACACCACCAACGCCAGCCACTCCTGTTAGTGATGTATTTTCTAATTCTATGGAAACAGAAGCAAATGGTGGTGTGTTAGCCGTTCCCCCCATTCCACTATGTACCGAACAATAATAATAAAGTGTCGGTGCAGAATTTGCGACAACTATCTGGGTGTAAGCATTTGCCTGTCCCGGCGTTCCTGACGTTGTCACTCCTGTGGTGTATTCACTTCCCCCAGCGTGCGTTCCGTTTGGAGTGGATGAGAACCTGAGTGGATGCCCAGAATTGCTGTTTGCTGATTGATCAAAATAATACGTTCTGCTTTCCATCAATTCCAGCGTGTCTTGCTGAACGCCAGCGATGAAGTATTTGTTTGCCCCGCCAACATTTTGAACCGTCACTGCCAGCGTCACAACTTGGGCAGGATCAACAGCAACACCGCCAGTTCCAGAGATACCACTTACAGCAGGATCAAGCTGAACAATTTCATCCCCAATTCCTCCTGAACCACCAACGCCATTTACATCTAAATTTGTGTTAATAATTAAAGATGAAAGTCCAGAAAACGCTGTGCCAGAAATTCCAACATTAGTTGTTAATCTGCGATCAGCAAATATGTCGTAATTAAATCCAATAAATATTTCTACATTTTCTGGGTCGTTGTCTGGCCGTGGATTAAACAAGGCCGTGGCATCAACAACATTTTTAGCAGGCGTTAACTGTGGGTTTTTTGGCTCCCAATCTTCTGGCGCTACGCGCAGGCCGTCCCAAGTCGTTTTTAATTGCGTATAGGGAACCCGAAGGCCACTTCTATCGCTTATCGCTTGAGATTTTTTGCCCCGTGCGTATTTTGCCATTAATATAAATTCAGCGCAGTTGGCTGAACCCTCAGACTGACGCCATCATTGTCGGACGCCGCCGCAAACGTGAATGCCCTTTCGTAAATTTCGTTCAAGACTTGAAACCTGTCGGGTGCGTTTTTTAGCGCCAGCTTGCTTGCCAGCCCCGCGCAAATGCAGTCGCTCCATCGGTATGGCACGTCAGCGTCTTGATTGCTGGCCGTGATGTCATCAAGCTGATTTACCGACCAATAATTTAAACTGTATGTGGTCACGTCTGGTATTTGCCAGATATAAATCAGCGGCGTATATTGCTTGTCCAGCATATACTGTGATGGCTTTCCCGAAGATGTTTTGTTTGGCAGTTGGTTATAATCCGCAATGGACACACGATTGATAATTTGGTCAGACGTGTCCGTGCCTGCGCTATCTCTAATGACGGCGTCCATAATGTCGATGGTGCCAGCAGGAAGCGTGTACGGCGTTGTCTGGTCTTTTACCAACGTCAGGGTTCTTTGCTCCACCGCCCAGTAATTGATGCCTCTGTTGGCCCACTCACTAAACAACAGGTTTAGGCTGCGCCGTGCAGACACAGCCTTGTAACCTGTTTGGGTTTGCGGATCGATCCCACACCGCTCAAATGCCTCTGCGATGATTTCTTCAACATCTGGGCGAAACGCTACTGTATCTGAAGTCGCCATGAAGCAATCCTATGCGTAATGTTTTTTCATCCGCATGACGATATTATATGTATCGCCAGCGGCCCCAAGGCCAGTTGTTGTAAATAGGACATCACCAGTTGTGCTTCCATATTCTACAGTTGATGGCAATCCACCAAACTTGCTGAAGTCTTGGTATCCAATATCATCAGCCGCCATATGCATCATAATGACATCTGTGCCTGCGTCTGCTTCCACCATGACTGTCATGCCTTGGATTATCCACCAGCACTCTAGAAGACTTACCGAATTGCAGGACGCACCGTTTGCGCTTTTTGTCAAAGTTGAGACATCAACTTTTTTCACAGCATCTTCATCGCCAGTATCAACATATTGCAATTGGAATGCCATGACTACTTCGCTGGTATTTTCAGAAAGCGTTTTTATGCTTGTAATATTAGCCACTTTGACCCTCCTATAAATTGCTGGTGGGGCCGAAACCCCACCAATAAATTATGTTACGTTGTTGCTTTGTGCATAGACAACGGTGACTGCGCCAACACCATTTCCAGTGTTTGCTGTGGTCACGATCAGCCTGTGATCGCCTGTGCCTGTGTTTAGCCACTTTGACGTGCGCGTTGCGTCAGTACCGGGACTTGCCGCCACGATGCCCACTGCGTTGCCTTGGATGGCTCCAGCAGCAGTTAGAGAGGTTGCCGCACCAACGCCGCCAAGGCCAAGAGTTGTGGCTCCACCGCTCCACGCTGTGGTTACAGTCACATCAATTGAGATAAGCTGACTGTTTGGGGGGATAATAATATCTGTGGTGGTTGTTGTTGCTGTTTGATCAATCGCAGCGGTTTGCGAAAGGACAACAAAACCTGTGTTTTTCATGTTAGAACCAACAGTTGTTCCGCTGGTTTCTTTAATCGTGCCTGATTTAATCGGGCCTGAGAAAGTTGTAGTACCCATGTCGATCTCCTGTCGTGGGTTAAGTCAGGTGCAGGGCGCACCTGTCAGGGATGTCGGCACAATACAACAGGTTTGAACAAAAAGAAAGGGCGATCCGAAGACCGCCCCAGTTTGACCCAACAAGGAAGAGGAGAGTGGGTTGTTTATGCTGCGCCTTCGGTTCCAAATAAGGCGCGCCAATCGGTGAAGCCAAAGCTATATCTTTCGCGTACCTTGTAACGGACGTTGCCAGTCTCAAAGTCGCCTTCCATACCCTTTTTCATTGCTGAACGGGTGAAATGCTTCAGACCATCTGGAACGTCAGTTTTAATAAAGAACGCATCAGCATCAGTCAAACGGCGCATGATGTGATAGCCCTGTGGCAAATAACCACCAGCCTTAATCGCGTTGATGTCGTTATCGGCAGTGCTTGGACGCAATGCTGATTCCAGCAGACGCTCTGCGGTGAACTGATAGGCAGTTGGAATAACCAATTGCATACCCTGCGCCGCAATGCGAAGGCCACGATCATCTTTCATGTCGCTGATGTTAATCAGGATCGACTCAAGAGATGTCTCGGACAGATCAGCCGCCGTGGCAAGCACGTTAGACTGGTTGCCGTTCTGTGTTGGGTGCGATGCACTCAACAAAGTTTGACCGTCACCACCAGTAAATCCAGCGGCTTGAGCGTTATTCAAGACGTTAGCGGCCTTGATCTCTTTGGTCGATGCCATTGAACGTGCCAGCGCCTTTGTGTAGCGCGAAGCCAGCGAACCATACTGACCATCTTCTTCAGCTTCCTCAGTGATTGAGAACGCCAAGGCGATGGTTTCGTGCTGGTAACGCGCAGTCCACTGTTGGCTTGCGCTGTCGTAAGAGACGGCTCCACCTTCAGTTTTTGTTGGCGCTTGTCCAAATCCACTCAAAAGTACGTCTTCCTCGTAAGCCTTTTGAGAGCTATTCGATTCAAAGACGGCCTCGTATTCAGCGGGATAGCTGTCGTACTCAAGTCCAAAGAGAGTGTTCAGACCCGGCTCTAGAGTTTTTGCAAAACTCGCTCTATTCATTGCCATTGTTCATGCCCTCCTTATATACCAGCGGTGGCTTTGAGAATATGCTCGTTTACAAGCACCTCAACCACTGCGTTTGTGCCGAAAGCATTATCTGGTGAATCATACAATGCGATGATTTTGGCACTTGCTGTGCCAGTACCCATTGTTGAGTTCAACTCAAACGCTGACCTTCCAGTTATTGTGGAACCTGTTCCAGCAACAACATCGGCGCAGTTGCCGATATTTGTCTGTGCAGGCGCTCCATCAGACTGGACTTTATACACGATATATGGATCGTCATAAACATATGCACATATATCTGTAGCTGTTGTTCCTGACGGCCAATACTCACTGTATACATATGAACCATCAGAGGCAGTGTACGACACACCGTCAAATACACCGATATTGTTGGTTTCTGTCGCAGTGTGAGGTGTGATAACCCCATCTGCTGTCAGAATGCAGAGATCACCCGAAAAGATGTTCTCAGCCAAACCAGACGTAATGGTATATTTATTGGTGCGAGGTGCATTACCGCTCATGTGACGGACGGGTACAAACCCGAATGCGGCGTCTACATTTGCCATTTTTCGCTCCTATAGCGTTAAGGTTAATCGCTCATGGCAGAAAGTGTTCTGCCGCGACTTACTTCGGACTTACGTTCTTGATAGAACGTCTGCCCACTACGCCGTCCAAACGCATCAAGCTCTCCTGAGACTGCTTCATTTTGCTCTTCGTTTTTGCCTTCGTAATACCGTTTTTGCGCGGCATGACGTTCCTTTGGCATTTCGCAAAGCAACATTCCTTCAATCCCAATTGATCCTGTCCACTGCCCATGATTGATAGTCGGAAACAACTTTTCTTTCACAGTGTCAGCAGAGCGTGGCTCCCAACCTTCGCGCATTCTTTTATACACGTTGTCGGGGGTGTCTTTCCCTTGAATCGAGGTTGCGACCCAGCGTTGGACATAGCCGGGACGGGCTTCTGGTGCGTCCAACAGTGCTGGTGGTTTCCACGCCGCTTCTGTGCGAGATTGCTCGTCGCGGGTGGAAGATCGTGATTGTTCTGCACGAACATTTCTTTTCTCAGGCATGACTATTGTTCCCTCTGTTGACGGCGAATTTCGGCTTCATATTTCTTGAGACCACGTTCATCGTTTATACCAAGTTCCCTAGCCATTCTAAGCTGCTCTTGCGTCATACGCACACGATTGCCCTTGTAAGCTGAAGACCCGCCCGTAGTGGGGGCGACTGGAGACCTACCTTTTGGTCTTTGCTTCGGACTTGGCCCTGACTTTAACTCAGGAAATACTTTTTGTAAACGTCCGTTAAGTTGCGCGTAATATTCGTCGCTATTCTTGTCGAACCCTTCCAAATCTAATTGCACATCTATGGCCCGTGCAGCGGCTGTTTCTCGTTCAAAACCTGTGGCATTAAACCAGTTATTTTGCTGCCACCAACCCATAGCCTTCTCAGGTGGCTGATTGCCTTGCGCCTGTTGCTGACGCTGTGGCTGCTGTTGTTGGCGTTGCTGCTGACGCTGCATATCCTGCCGCCGATACTGATCGGTGGCCTGTGCCACGCGCATGGCCGCTCTCATGTCTGCCATTTGCTCTTGGAAATTGACTTGGGCCTCTGTGTCGCCCTCTTCAACCGCCTTGTGCAGCGCCTGCTTTGTTTGCTGGTATCGGGAATTAAATTCCTGTTCAGCGTTTTGCTGCGATCCCTGCTCCAGACGCTCTAGCCGCTTTTGCAGTTGCGCGTTCTGCTCTTGTATTTGCCGCGCTTGTATTTCAGCCTCTCTGCGCTGCGCTACGAGCTTGCTGATGCGCTTCTGCACCTTTGGCCCATAGTCTGGCTCCTGATCATCAGCGGCCTCCACAGGGTCTTCCTGTGGCTTCTCAGGCTTTGGCTTCGGCTCGTCGGTGATTTCTATTTCAAAATCATCTTCCTTGCCTTCCTTGGCCGCTTGGATTTCGGCCTCGATTTCTTCAAGAATTTTCTCTTGTTCCGACATGGCTCTACCCCAAATATGCGGCGACTTCGACGCCGTCTGGTAAAATGGACGTTAGCTCATCGTCATTAAGCAATAAAAACTTTACGCCCTTCACAACGATTTTCTGACCAGCGTATTTACCGTAGGTCACGCGATCACCGATTTGCGGCAATACGCCAGATTTCCAGCGTTCTCCTGTGTCGCGGTCACGATACGCTAAGTCACCCATTGCACAGACGGTGCCGTGGGCGGTCAGGTATTCCTCGTTGTCCTTTGAGGTGTCTGGCAGCAGAATGCCGCCTGCGGTCTTCATTTTTACCTGATTTGGCTGAACCAAGACCTTCCAATTCATGGGAATTGGGATTTGATGGGAACCAATGGTCGCACTGGTTTCTTCATCTGTGTATATACGGTCATGTTGATGAGACATGGTTATTCATCCTCTTTGTTTATGCTTTTGATCGTGTCATGTATTACGTCAGATGCTTGTTCTAGCCCCTCTGCAATACCCACGTTTTTGTGATATGCTTCAAAGTCAGACATTCGACCCCGAAGCATACTGTCAGCTATTTCAAGCCGTCTCTTTTCCAGATTGTTTCTGATCTGCTGGAGCAGATCGCTTATTGTCATTCTTAACGCCTCCCGACATGGAGACGCCTGTGACGTGTACCGTTACATCTTTATTGTCTGTCATCAGTATCCCCTTTTCATTGATTTCTTTTTATTCTTTTTTTTCTTTTTTACAACCTTTGCAGTTTTCTTTTTACCATATTTCATTTTATTTCCTTTCATCAGGGAGGGAAAGCTGGCTCTATTCATCGTAATTGCCAACGGGGTTTTGCATTTCCATCAGCCTTGCGCGTTCTGCGGCTGTCATGGGTGGGTCAAACTCGCCATAAACTAATTCTTCTATTCGGCGTTTTTCTGGAGTGAGCGTTTCTGTTGATGTTTTGCCATCAAACTGTCCCAACGCACCGACAGGATCGCCCTGATCGCCTGTGGGCCGTCTTGCCATCAAGCTGTCTCTTGCCGCATCCATTTGCAAATCCATGCTGGACGGCTCCATTACATTGTCCAGCTTGTTAAATTGTTTTTTTAAAAACTTCATTGCTGCCCCACCTAGCCCCACTATAATAGGGCCAGCCGCCGCCATTCCAGTCAGATAGGTCATTGGCTCTGCTTTGTTGTCGTAATAATCACCGACAATAGGACGAACTGCATCTGTATCTTTTGTTAGCATAAGCGCCAATTGAGAGGCGAAGGGTAAGCGACCAATCATAGCGTCATCACGCGCCGTGTAATTGTCGGTCTTATATGCATCCACTAATCTGGCACCAGCATCGTAAACGTCCATAGCGTCACCAATAACGGGAATATCAATGTAACCCATATCCATAAAGCCACGGCCCTCACCGCCAACAATGTTGCCAGCTTGATTTGGAAGGTATTCTTCCAAATATGAAAAAAGTTTGTCGCGGGTCGGGTCTAAATTTGGCACTGCCTCAAATGCAGCGTTTTCTCCACCATACATTTCGGTGGGCTTTTCAAAGCCAAATTTCTTATAAAACTCGTCAGCCATCAGACCTGTCCTCCAGACAATTCTCTTGCCAATATTTTTAGGGTATCAGCGAAGCCCTTGTCTAGTTCTTTTGCCGCCATTGCAAACTTGCGTGGCGATACATCGTCGGATTTTAAACCACGCCGCTCCAGAAACTTCTTGGCGGCTCTGATCTCTGCCTGCGCCACTCTTTTTACTGCCGCCTTAGCCATTACAAGCCACCTCCTGTTGTCATTTCTTCATCTTCGGTAACTGCCCCCAATGTACCAAGGCCAACGCCCCCAAACGGCACCACATACTTTGGCATACCCATTTTGCGAAGGCCAAGCATTAAATCTTTTGTCAGTGGCAGGCCCAGCACATCTTCTGGCTGCTTACCTGTTACCATTCTCAAGGGAACAAAATCTGCCGTTGGGTCAGCAGGCTTTACAATATTCATTAAGTTTTTCGGCGCGATATTTCCATAAAACTGCCTGTGTCCCTCAAAGTCTCCACCCGTGTAGTCTTTAACCATTTGTGGGTTTGGCAGCGTTAGATAATCTGCACCACTTGCGATAGCGTCATTTAGCTGCCTGCGAAGAACCATGTCGAGCCACGCATCTGTGCTTTCAAGCATTGGTGCGCCCACAGTTGTGTTTTCCACATTTATGCCAGACGCCTCAAGTTTTCCCAATTCATCAGATTGTTTTTGTATCATGGGAGATAGTCCTCTATGAACATCAGCCCACGCAGTATATGGCTCTGGCAGTTTGTCTTTATTTTCTTGAATATATTTAGCAAATTCATTTAATCGATAATTAAGAGTGGACATATTCCCTGCTTCATAATCAAAAAATGAAAAATCATCTTTTATGTTTTGTAGTTTTTCACCAGTAAAATCAGCAACAATTGTTTTAAATTCCAAAAGGGCTTCTGGATTGTCACGAAATCTCGTACTAGATCGCCCTATTCCATACCCAAAAACTTTATGACTTAAATCATTTTCAGACCCGACCACAGTTTGTCTAAAAAGGTCTTTTTGTTGGTCATAATTTTCTTTAAAAAGCTCTTGCTCGCGGGTTCTTGTTGGCCCCGCAGTGCCTTTAGATTTTGCCTTTCTTGCCGCCTGCTGAACATCCGACTGAGCCTCACCCAAGTGATATGCCGTGCCGCCAGTTGCTATTGGAAACTGCCCCGTTCGTGCGTGTGCAACAACATTTTCGTCATCATCAAAATGACCCGATCTAAAATATCCTTCTGAAAAATCGCCCGTGGGATCATCAAAGACATATCTGGTTTCAGTCATGTCTGTGCCGCCACTGGGGAAATAATTCGCATATTCCAACTCAGCGGGATCGGCTGCTTGGGCATTAGACCCGTAAAGTGTCATATTAAAATCTTCTGGATCGTAGACGCGCAGTTCGTTTAGATTATTTTCTGCGCCTTCACGGGCCTGTTGCTCATAACTGTCTATGTTGTCCCGCCACTCCCAATTTGCGGCAGCTTCTTCTGAGCCAAAAACTTTTGTTTCAAAATAGTATTCATCAGTTGCTATCCAACCATCAGGGTATTTTTCAGCAAGCTCTCTGCCGCTGCTTACTCCATCTATTTTATCTGCAAATTTATCTAGTGCCACAAAATTATCGCCAGCAATATAACTGCCAATGTCTTGCATATTTGTACTATAGGTAAAGTTTTCTTTAAAGTTTTCCTCCAGCATTTCCAAATAATCTTTAATATAATTCTGTCCATTTGGACTATCTAAAAACTCGTCTATACCATCATCGTATCCGCCAGAAGATGCATCTCGCATGATGCCTTGCGCTATTTTTTCTTCTTCTCTAATTAAATCTGTGTTTTGCTGTAAATATTCCGAAAGCTCTTCTGGGGTAACGTCTGTGCGACCCTCAAACGCCTCATCGGCCCCCGACCACTCAAATTCTTTGGCCTTTACGCCGCTCTGCTTGAGCGCCAGCTTCTTGAGCTTTTCATAGCTGCCGCTTTTTACCTTGAGGTTTTCCACAGCATCTTGTGCGGCACTGTAAAACGCAACTCTTGTTCTATAAGAAGAAGTTGTTTTTGGAAAAACACCCAAATCTCCAGACGCCTGTTGCGCCAGCTTGGCTTCAAGAATTGTCGGGCCATGCTTTTTGTATACCTCTTCGGGCGCGTGGGCCTTTAAGTAATCAATGTCGATATTTCTTCGCAAAGAAGGGCCAATATTAATAACGCCCCTAGCCGCTTCTATAATTAAATTAGCGGCGGCTGCTTCTGCATTTGTCTTGGGTATTGGCAGATCATATCTGCCGTAAAGCTGACGCAATTGATCTGTATTCTTTGCGTCTATGGCGCGGGTTACTGGGCGTCCAGCGTCTGCATACTCTCTTTTAACCGCATTTAAATATTCTCGTATTTCAGAATTTGTTGACCCACTTACTCTAAGCTGCTCCACATTTAGCTTAACTTGGGGGTCTTGAAATGCTGGGTCAACACGCAGGGCAATTTCTATTCCTTTAGCGTTCCTGGCCTCTTCCTCCGCATTGGCTATATCAATATCTTCAAAGTCAGCGTCAATGATGTCATCGTCAGCGTCATACCTTCTGGTTGAGTGCCTCGCTATATATGCCTCCCCATCTCCATCTGTCAGGGCATCTACAAGGTTATTATTTGCAAGAACTTCATCTAGTCTGCCAGCACGAATTAATTCTAATGCGGCCTGCGCTCTTGCCTCTGCTTCGTTTGTTGGATCAGACAAAAACTGATCTACATCAATTGTATTTCTAAGTATTTCTGCATTTCTCTCCCTGATGTCATCAATACCCGCCTGCTGCTCTGGCGTGATGTTAATGGTCATTTGTGGCTCTGCCTGCCCTAAATTCTCCAGCGCACCAAGGTCTTGAAAATCATCGTCAACTTCTGGCGTTATATCAACCAAATCATCGTCAGCCCTGCGCGTAATAACGTCAGTGACAACATCTAAGACTTCATTGCCTGCAAACCTAAGAACCCTACCTATTGCTGTAAAAATAGACATTACGCGATCCCTGTGTTTTGAATGCCAGCCAATGCGCCTGCGTCCGACATTATGTCATAACTGTCCCGCCTGTCTACGTCATAGGCCGCATTGGGTGATCTGATATCTTCTGGATTTAGAATAATCATGCTGTCAGGCGAATATCTCTGCGTTTCCAAATCATCACGCAAATCCATAAGTTGATCTTCACGGGCCATTTCTTCTGGGGTTTTAAAAGCCTCTGGAGAGTTTTGTATGTCCCAATCGTTTGCCGCCTTGATGCGTTTCATTACTTCAGATGCGGTTAATGTTTCATCTGCTGCACGGGGAACTGTTGCCTCTAGTGGCCTTGTCGCCTCCATTCGCGCAGTCGCGGCGTCATTTATAACCAATAATTCTTTTTTTATTTCAGCAATTTTGGCTTTTGCTTCGGGCATAATTTCGCCCTCACCCATCGACGTTGTTTCCACGATGTTTTTATACACAATGCCATCGTATCCAGCCTTTTGGATTTCTTCGTTAATTATCTCAAGCAATTCCCTGTTTTCCATGCTTTCAATCCAATCATCTGGATCGCTATAATTCCCAATGGGATCGCTCATTGCGATGTCATCGTAGGCTTGCATTATTTCGTCTATATCTATTCCAGAGTTTTGGTATTGTTGCTTTTCAAGCTCTTCAATTACTTTGGAACTGCTTTTCCAATTACCAACGTCAGGCATTCTAAGTGGATTATGCACGTTTACACGAACAGGCATAACCGTTGCCTCTGGGATGACTGGTGGTTTGTCGCTATCAAAATTACCATAGCTGGGTATTTCACCCTTCATTCTTGCCACGTCCAGCAAACGCTCATTGGCCTGTTCTGGTGTGCCAACGTGTACGCCCAAGTCCAGCATAGCAGGGTTAAATTCTGAAAAGTCGCCACGGGTGCCGTGATAATACATTTCTGGCCGAAATTCTTCAAAAAATGCTTGATCTTCTGGCGATCTTTGCAGCGCACCCAACGCTGTTGGCATTCTAAACTCTGGCGGTGGATTGTTATGACCAATCCCAGCAGGCTCTCCTTCTGGCAGCACACCAAACTTATTGCCCAAATAATCCACGGCATCACCGACAAGATTTTTGCCAGCTTTTAAGCCTGCCTTTATACCTGATCCAATTAAAGCTGCCATATCACCAAGCCCTACATGACCAGTATCTGGCCTTGGTTTTTGGGCCGGGGTTATCACAGTTGTGACGCGCCCTAAAATTCTTTCTGCGCCCCTTTTGGTTTTTCTTGATTTTCATGTTGGGGTCGCCAAAGGTCACTCGCTTTACCCTGTCGCCGTCCGTAACGTACACCACAGACTTTTTCTTGCCGTAGCTGGTTTCGCCCTTTGCAATCCTGCGCGGCTTGTTCAGTGTGACGCTCTTGCCTTTGTATTTTGCCATTCAATAAATCCTCGCCTTATCAGGATCGACCAGCCGTGGGACGCAATATGCAACGCCAAAATCTTTTGGATTACTGTGGTATCCCCATCGCCCAACGATTGCTTTCGCAAAATATGTACACGTTTCTATGCTGCGAAACAACATATCATCGCTGACCAGCTTACGATCATCAGCAATACCGATATATAGAACCAATGCGAAGACGTGTACCACTCACTTGTGAACTTTCTGCACATCAAATGAAGCCTTCTTAACTGCGCCCTTGTGAGGCTTATAGTCGCCCTTCATTAGCTTGTAGCCTTTGCCCGACTTCATCCAGTGATAGCCCTTGGGCGCTTCAACCGCTTTTTTTGCCATTTTTCTTGCCCTTCCAGTTTACGCGCTTTGCAGATGTCTTGCGCTTTGCTGCCGACTTGGCCGACTTGCTTTTGCATTGCGCCATTGTGGGACGGCAGGCGGGATATGATCCACCAGACTTGCGGCTCTTGCGGCCACAGGGGCCACCAGTTTTGCAATTGACCCAGCCCTTGCCTTTATTGCGGCCAAACCACTTTCGCAGACCATCGCTGCTACTACTTTTTTTTGCTTTTGCCACTTTTATTGCCCCAGTTTTTTGCGCCGACCTTGCGGCATTTCACCAAAGCGCCAGAGCCATAAGCTGACGGCCATGTGCCACCGTTGCGCGTGTATCTCGCTTTTACCTTACTGTAGCAGGCGTCTCGCTTCGCTTTCTTTTTTTTCTTTGCCGCCATTAAATTACTCCAATTGCTTTAAGCTCTCAAGATATTGGCTAATTTCATCAATCATTTGCTGATCCACCCTTTGCCTATTGTATGGCGACATCAGAAACGACCTTTGATCGCCTGACGTTCCTGCTCCAGACGCCCTGCGTGATGAAAAATAATCTCTAAAAACCATACCTCCCGGTACATCTTGTGGCAAACCGCCCAGATATTCGCCCTCAACTTGATGGCTGTATGTTTCATGTGGCGCAAAAACCAATTTTGTAGGGTCAGTTGTATTCGCACCCCTTCTTGGTTGTACCTCTCTGGCTGCACCCTCCATAGTGCCAATTGATCTACCCGTTGCAAAATTGGGTGCGGTCAAAAGTCCTCTTTCTGTAATTGCCGCTCTAATTACCCCGATATTTGGAAATCCTTTTTTGACATATTTGTCTTTGTCCATTTGCTGCCACAACAACCGTCTTTTTGTGCCTACCATTTTATTGTTTACATAATCACGAGCATTTGGATTTAAAATACCGGGCCAATTTGGGTCGTTTGGTGAATCTTTTGTGTTGGGCGATCTAACCCAATCATCATATTCCTTTGCAGCTTTCTTGGTAATTTTGCTTTGTTCAATCATTCCCATTGTAGCGTTTGACATCATTTTAGAAAAATCGCCAGATTGACCAGCCATAGCAGTGTAAATCAATCGAACATCTTCACCGTCTTGATTTTTCAAAAGCTCTGCAAAGTCAGCCTTTGAAGTCATTGGTGATACTTCAGACGCCCATATGCCTCCACCAGCAGATCGCATAAACTGATTGCCGCCTTGCATATTAACAGGCTGGGAGAATGTAGTGCCTCCAATGCCCCTAAGAGCGCCACCAGCATAAGTTCTGTCTCCATACGCTGGTATCAGCATTGTGCCTTGCAACGCGCCAATATCTATTTCTTTTTCGGGCTGCAAACTTCCATCTGGCGCAAAATCATATTCAATATTTTCTACATAATCTGGCAGCTTTACGTTGCCCAAGCCCATAGGATCAAGCATTGGCTTTGTGGGTCGTTTAAATATTTCGGCAAGAACGCGAACATCACCAGCGTCAATAAGTTTTTGTTGAACCTCAGTCACACCAACTTTGGCAATTTCAGATGCAAGTCTATAAAATAGATCGACCCCAGCTTTCATCATCTACTTGCCCTTTTTCTTTTTGCCATATCCAGCGGCATAGGCAGCGCGACCCTGCTTGGCTGCTTCGGCCTTGGTTTTATAAACCTTGCCCTTGCTGCCCCAACGGTAGCCGCCCTTGACCTTCATAACGGGCATTAGTGACCGCCAAGCAGCTTGTTCATCATCTCTTGGACATTGCCGCCGTCGAGCTTCATGACCTTGACCTTTACGTCACTGTCGTGGGGCATATCCATCATTTGATCATCGACTTCTTCGTAGTCTTCGCCGTAATCTTCGCCATCAACGTCCATCATGTCTTGATGGCACAGCAGCAAAAAGTTAACGAGTTGATCGTCTGATAGCTCCAAACCTTCTGCATCATGGGGAAAGCCCATTTTTGCCATAAAAAGGTCTGCATTTTCTTCCATGTTTTCGACTTCTACCTGTGCCATGTCGGCCTCCTTTATGGTCGCATTTGTGGGCGCGTCTGTCCCATTGTGCCTAGATTTGCTGGGCGTGGCTTTGGCCGTAGCGATGTTGCTGGTGCAGTAGGTCTCCGCGCAATGTCTAATCCATCGATATTCTCATAAATAGTGTCGGGAGATATTTCGCCCTTGCGCTGCATTTCAGCCATTTGACGTGGTGGCATACTCATCATTCCATCATCAACTTGGTATGACCGCTCATTCATCATTTCGCCTTCAGACTTTGCGCCCATAGATGCGGCCCGTTTTTGCGCTCTAAACCTATTCATTTCTTGTTCACTTAGTCCCTGTGGCATCGCTTTATCTGCCGCCAATCGACTTCTTGCATTCATCATTTCGCCTTCAGACTTTGCGCCATAAGACCGTTGCACTTGCATTAAAACTTCCTGCATTGCTGCGCGTTGATCGTCAGGCAAAAGCTGTAGGGTTTCTCGCGGAATGCCCTGCTCATCAGCAACTCTAAACTGATCTCTCGCCCGATCAACCATTGCGGTAATGCCATTTACGGTGTCTTCTTCCAGCAATCCAGTGGCTTGTATGGCCTGTGCGTACTGTTGAATTAGTTCAAGGTCGGGGTTCATGTCGTTCTCCTATAAAGCAATACCATTGTTTCTTGCTTGTTGTAGCGTCATGCGCTTCCTAATTCCATTTGAATAAATTACTTCCACGATGTTATCGCCCACAGGCATAACTTGTTCAACCGTTGCTGTCTGCGGTTGTTGTCGTGCCGCAGCCTGCGCCATTTTAATTTGAAGCGCACGTTCCGCATTTAAAGACCGTGTACCTCGTATAATAGCGTCTCGTTGAGCCTCTGGTAACTTATCGAACTGAGAAGAACCTGTGTTAAAGATGCTGTCAAAACTTCTTGCCTGCTGCTCTGGTGTTTGTTCCTCGCGCTCTCTTTGTTCTTGGAAGGTCAAAGCTCGACCCATATCTCCAGCAGCGTCAGCCGCCCCACCTAAAAGCCCACTAACCCCCCTGATAGCAGCGCCCGTAAAGCCGCCGCCCTGCATGAACCTAGCCATATTTTTTGTCTCTATTGGTGATCCATATTCTGGCCCTAATGCAGCCTCTTGTCGTATCGATCCCCGTGGTAGTGCGCCGAAAGAATTGCTAAACATGCTAATTCCCGTCTGTGCATCATTGTACGCATCGCCAAAAGTGCCGCCTCTTCCGCGATCTTCGTTGGCTTCAGAAGCTAATTGCCCCCGCATATATTCTGCTTCAGAAACGTAGTTATCGTTATTGCTATCTAATACGCTTGTGTCGCCGCTACTAAATCGTGCGCCAGATCGACCAGCACCACCGCCGTCTGTGATGTCGGTAAGAAATGCGCCTATGCCATCGCTTTTGCCATCACCGTCTGTATCACCATATCCACCGCACATCTCTAAAACTCCATTCTATATCTGGCGTCAATTCTTGGTTCGCCAGTGCTGCTGTCAGAGTAGCTAATGCGACCACCATCGCCAAAATTCATGCCAATCGATCCAGAATATACTGGCTCCATGCCGCTTGATTTTTGCTTGTTGATTTCAAAATCAAACGCGCCCATCTTTGCCGCTGCGCCTAGCTTTGAAAATGTGCTGGAGCTTCCCTGCGTGAAGGTGGCAAAAGGAAACGTATAGGTTTTGTCCTGCATGGTTCTGCTGCCCATGACGTTTCCGCTTAAATCTACTGGCCCCAATCTGGTCGATCCATCCAGACCAAGACGCACGGTTCTGGCCCTGTTTTCAACGTCAGCCATGCCGTCTCTGGATTTTGTTTCTTCAATAGTGTAGCCGATTGAGGGTTTAATGCTGCCCATCCTGCCATCAAATGTTCTGTATAAATCCAATTCAGAACGTGGTTCATTTGAGGTGCCGTCAATATTAATGTTGCCAGAAACAGGCAGATCAAAATCATCAAATTTATCTTTAAAATCTAAATCTGCAAACGCGCCCTGTTTTTCATCCATCACGCCATTCCCTGCCTTTGAGGTGGCCCCTGCATAGGGGGCTGCTGTACTGGAACCTGTGCGGCGTCCGATATCGCCGTCAAGGCACCCATATCACCAGCGCCCATGCGCTGTCGAATCTCAGCTACTTTATTCATTAAATATTTATTCATGTCTATGGGCTGCTGACCCCCACCTTGGGAGGAGGGCGGGGGCCGCGCACCCTGCGCTTGCTCTTTCGGCAAACCGCCGAAGGCGGCAGGATTTATGGGGGGCAAATTATATCGTGGGGGGTACATTCTTCATTGCCTCCATTTCTAGTTTTGCTGCGTTCTTCTCCCGCTCAAGCTGCAATTCGGCCTCCAGCTTTGTGACCTTCGCCTGCAAGTCGGCCTGCGCCTTTGCCATTTCGATCTGCATATCTTGCTTGGCCTCTGCCTGCTTGATCTGAATGTTCGATTGAGCCTTGGCCTGATCGGCAGCAATTTGCGCCTGTGTTCTGGCCGTAAGGGCTTCGGTCTCCAACTTTGCCAATTGCTGCGCGTATTCCAGCGGATTGCCCTGACCTTGACCCTGCTGACCAACGCCCCTGATGGCTTCGATCTGCTTCATCTGAGGTGCGGCCCTGACCACTTCTGCGGCCCGTTGGCTAATCAAGCGATCTTGCTCTGGATCAACGTCCTCAAACTTAAAGTTGGGGTCTTTAAAGTCGGGCAGTGGCGGCAGTGGCATTGCCACACTCGCCTGCATTCTGAGGCGGTACAGCAGCGCGATATGCTCTGCGATGTGTGCAATTAAGATCGGCTGCATAGTTTTAGCGCCGGGGTTGCCAGCCAAAGATGGGTCTTGCAGAAACTGCATATGCACCGCGATGTGCGCCTCATGGTCTTGTTCAATGAAGGCGCGGATTGGCTTGCCATACATCACGCTCATATTTTCATCGATGCAGTCCATCTGTACCGCTTCTTCTGGTTTTTTCAGTATTTCATCGATGTTCTGAATGCGGATCGCCTCGTACATCCGCTTGTACGCCTCGTACATATCATGCAGTTGCGGTGCGGCCTGCGCCATTTGCAGAACGGCCTGTGCCTGCGCGATACGCTGGGCGGTGCTAAAGATGTTGGGGTCGGACACAGGCACGATGTCAATGCGGTCATCAAAGTCGGCGGCATAGACCGTTTCGGCTGCTCCAGCGCGTGAGAAGGTAAACTCTTCTGGCAGATTTTCTGCGTTTAGAGCCGCCAGCATTTTAAATTCTTGGCCCTGCGAGTAGTGCAGGCGCTTGTGAATTGCGCTGAACGCCTTCGATCCCTGCTCAATTAAGGCAACCGTCGATCCCACTGGGGCGTTTGGATTTACGTCACCGACATTAAGATCGGCTGTGGATGCAAAGCGTTGGCCTGCATCGACCATAAAGCCCAGCAAATTAAACAGCGACCCTGACGGCTCCTTAAACGGCAGTGGCATTATGGCTTTGTTAACGTCATCGACGGTGCTGTCGAGATCGACAAACTCACCGGGGTTAACTTGCACATCGCCGCCAGTAACACGGCCACGCAGCTTGAACCCGCCCTGCATATTTGCGAATGCGGCACTGTCGAGCAGAGCGCGAAGTGATCCTGTCGCCGCTTTGCCCAGCCCACCGATCATGTGATATAGGCCAAAGCCGTAGAACCCAAGTCCGGGCAAGAACTTGTAGCTCACAAACCAGTCACGGCGTTTTTTCATCTCATCGTCTTCGCGCCAATTGCGCCTGACCGACACGATCTTTTGATTGTCGTAATCAATGGTAATGACGTAGGGCAGGGCGACAGCGTTATCGTCCTGATCCTCTTCATCCATTTCTTCGCCGTCAATGCCGTCGAACAAATCATATACGTGCATTTCCAGCAGTGTGATTATGTCATCATTGCTATCGTCGTATTCATCAACGCCTTCGATTTCGCCAATAACGCTGTCGGCTGGATCGACATCATCGCTGCCTGCATCGCTGGTCTGGAGGTAGTAGCCGTTTTGAACGTAGCGATTGTAGTCGTTCTTTGGCATTCTAATAAGGTGAGTATAGCGTGGAGATGTGTAGAGGTCTTTGCTCTCTGGTGCCACGCAAAAATCTTCTGCCTTGACGAACTGGCTGCATTGCCTGTCGAGGTTTACGTCCCACCACACCTTTTTGAACGTCTGACCGACCAGCGGTAAGTGAAACAGCATTTGATCCAGATCGGGAAAGTATTCGGGCATTTCCTCTGTGATCTGATAATTCATAAATTCTCTGACCCTGCGGCCCTGCTCTTCGATTTCCTCGTCTGGCTGACCAATGATGACC
>Ga0222715_10000287_pt1 | contig 50512 bp, 56 predicted proteins | sample C33_9DmetaG_FD_165056 | JGI IMG/M metagenome (GOLD analysis project Ga0222715, IMG submission 165056) | Estuarine water microbial communities from San Francisco Bay, California, United States - C33_9D | ecosystem: Environmental > Aquatic > Marine > Unclassified | place: USA: California...
GTAGAAACTGACACCACAACTCATCAAGGACGCAAACAAATTGGTTACTGCTATTTGGAGTACATTTCGGAATGACTGACACTGTAAATGTTCTGCCTCATCTTCGTGAATTGAAAGATGCTTGGAGAAGGCAAGATTTTGTTTTTACCAAACAACAGCAAGAAGAATACAATCTTTTGATTGCTGCTCGTCGTGAACGTGTAAAGTATTTCTACGACAACGACATGGTGTGTAAAGTAAGCAAATCTGCTCAAGACAAACTGAAAGAGGACAATTAAAGAACTGTCACAAGGGAACCTCCACGTTCCCTTTTTTGCTTTATGATGAACCTGTGACTGAAACACCAATGCAAAACAAGCACATCGAACATCCCGAAGATTCTATCCTGACGGGCAATCTTTCTGTTCTTGATTGGTTCACTGCTGATTCTCATGTCAGTGTGAAAATTGATGGTGCTCCTGCGATTGTATGGGGTACAAATCCCGCAACTGGTAATTTCTTCGTCGGCACTAAAAGTGTCTTCAACAAAGTAAAAATCAAAATCAATGAAACGCATAGCGACATTGACAATAATCATGTTGGCAATGTTGCTGACATTCTTCACGCTGCCTTGGATTATCTTCCTCGTACAAACGGGATTGTTCAAGGTGATTTTATTGGGTTTGGTGGTGTGGATACTTTTCGCCCCAATACGATTACTTACAGGTTCTCGGAGAAGGTAACTCAACAGATTGTTGTTGCTCCTCATACTTACTATACATTGACTGAATGGCAACAAAAGAACGCAAAAGAATTGCATAAAATCCACAAAAACATTCTGAGGTTTGCTGTTGCACAACCTCTGACTAAAAAGTTTGTTGATACTCTAGATGTCAAGTGGGTGCAACCTGAAGCAGAAATCTGTCCCCATCGTGATGACATTCATGATTTCTGCAAGTTTGCTAAACAAATGAGCACTCTTTGTACCTTCGTGAATGATAAGCAAGCAAAAGAACTCAAAAAAGTCATCAATTCCTACATCCGCGAGGGTAAGGAAGTAGATGAGCATGAAATTGCAGAAAATTATGATGTTGACATTAACCTGCTGCGATTGTGGAAACTGATTGAGTCTATCAAGATGGACATGTTTTTCTACATTGAATCTGACACTGACATTCAATGCGAAATTGCTGGGAGAATTAGCGATCATGAAGGTTTTGTGATGCACAATGAGTTTGGAAGTTACAAGATTGTGAATCGTGAGGAGTTTTCTCATCAAAACTTTGTTCTCTCTAAACAATGGAGTTGATAAATATCTAAAAAAGTATTTGTAAAATGGCAAAGTATCAAACAAAAGCAAGAACTTTTGGAGAGTTCATTGCGATTGCTGAAGCAGTAGTTTATGGTGGTGAAAAGAAAGAACCAAAAGATACTAGAATGATTGTAACTGCTTCTGATAGAAAAGCAAATACAAAAGCATGGCAGAATTATCTAGCAGGACATTCTGGTTACAGAGCGGCATCACATTTGAATAAAGAAGAACATGAAATTGATGAGGCAAAATCAGATGCTGGACTTTCTGTTGCACAAAAAAGACAAGTAAGAACTGCAAGACAAGGTTATGCAGGAGTAGCAATTCCAAATTCTTCTCTTCATACTGGAGATATTTCTAGAAGAGCAGCACACAGAGACAGAGATGAGATGAATAAGGATGCAAAAGACATTCGCAAAGGTAAGTTAAATCAACCACAGTTTCAAGGAAGAACTGGACAAGAACGTGTTGCAATCGTTAAAAAGGCAAAAGGCATGAAATAAATGAAAACATTTACGCAGTTCATTGCAGAAGCAAAAGAAGCAAAACCACCCAAAGAGGTTTTGAATAAAATAGCAAAAGCATATGGTAGAAAACACCGTGGTGTAAATGTTGACACTTCTCATAGTGAAAAGACTGGTAACATTCGTGTGAATCAGTTATGGGTTCCTCCCGATAAACAGGGAAAAGGTATAGGAACCAGAGTGATGAAAGGATTAAGCAAGTATGCAGACAAAACTGGTAAGAAAATTACATTAAATCAAGATCCTGATCCTGGAAAGAAAGAAAAACTAGCAAAGTTCTACAAATCTCACGGATTCCAAGCAAATAAAGGTAAGAAAAGAGATTTCTCAACATCTGACACACATATTAGACATCCACAGTCATAATGTGACAGTCAAATAACTGGCACACGGTATGAGCACAGTGCTCAAAACCGTGTATTGTATTGATGTTGAGACAAACAACACCAATGACTGTTTCCTTCATTCAACACACCACCAATCCTACTTTCATTGAAGTTGGTGTGGAGTTCTTTCTTCCTACTGATTCTACTCATTGGATTCCTAATGGTTTCGACATGGTAGAGTTTTGCGTGGATGCTAACGATTTGGAAGACGATCGTAGCGCAACACTTGAAGAAGTTGCAGAACAATTCTGCAAGAACATTGGTGTTCTTTTTTCGCAAGTAATTGAGAGCGATGAGTGGTGATGATTACTGGAATCTTAGTGCTCCTAGCATATAGTCTAGGAGCAGCACAAATTATTATTCTTCACAAGATTCGGGACAGTCACTGAACTGTCCACCAGGCGCTCCAGAAGCGCCTCTAACACCCCTATACTGACTTCGTTGAGTCATTCCACCAATCAATGATTGTTTCCGAAATCTACTCCTACCACACCGATTGGAAGGAAGGTAAAGTCAATCAAATGTGGATTGAGCAAATCACTGATAAAGAGTGTGACAATCTCTTTGTTGCTGTTGCACACAATCCCCGCAATGGTTCTACGATGGAGATGAGCAATCCCCGCACATCTTACCACGAAACTCTTAACTGGGTTCGTCATTGGTGCGGCACTTTCTGTATTCTTCCTGCTTGATTATGTCACCAACAAGAGAACAACTTATTGAAGCACTTTATCAAGAGTATTTGTTTCTTTGTCATGATGATTTCGATCCAGATGAAGATCCAACTCCTGAAGAATACCTGGAGATGATTAACGGATTGTCTTATGAGGAGTTAGTATCAGAAACTGGCACAGACGAACACTTCACTCTTGAGGAGTATCTTTCAACCTATGGTTAATCAAATGACTACTGGTTACACTCTCAACCGCGTAAATCTTACCAAGAATGAAGAAACCTGCATCTTGCATTTCTTACGTCAAGCACAAGAATGTGGGTATCCTAGTGGTAATGAACCATGGTATCCTGTGATTAACACAATCATGCGAAAGTATTACGATTCTAACATCAAAGAAGCACAGGAGTTTCAAACACTATGAAAAACATTTCTACATTACCAATGTATCATCCCGAAAGATTGCAATTTCATCAATGGGTTGATACTGTAGGAAAAAATCTTTACAAGAAACAGAATCCTTATAATGGATTCAAAAATGTAAAGTCTATGGAAGAATTGTATCAACAAAATTCACTTTACCTATGAAAATCGAAGTTAAGTTATACGTTGGTGGAAAAGTATTCACCGAAACTGTAGAAGCAGCAAACTATCAGGATGCAAGAGTCACAGCACTTGCACGAAATCCTAAGGCAAAAGTGATAGGAGTGAACGCAATTTTCAAGTGACTTACTCTAATCTCTCAAAGATCCGTCCTAAACTTCGCACACAAGGTAACATCACTGGCAACTTTGGACGTGCCAAATCTAAGGCAGGTTCTTCACTCAATGAATTGGGTGGAAATGGTAACATTGGTGCAACACAAGATGAGTATTTGAATCGACTGTATTATGCTCTTGATAACACTACCGAACCTAAACTTCGTAGTTTCATTTATCAAGAAATCAAAAAAATCCACATCCAACGTGGTACATGGTGACAGTTGAGAAAGTGGCACAGTGTATGGTTGCTGTGCCCTTTTTCGTGTATTCTATAAAAGTCAAAGCAATTCACGCAAATGACTACTGCTTTCGCTGACTACGTTGCACAACAAGATGCAAAGAACACAATTCAACTTAACATTGTTAAGTATGGCATGATGTTGTGTGATGCTCTCCAGCAAGATGCTCCTGACGGTTATCACTACTCTCTGGATTCTTCTGGTAGCAAGTATCATAAAGTGTTCATGCACATTGGCGATCGCCGTGATTCTATTCATGCTTTCATTGATAAGAAGACTGGTTCTGTCTACAAACCTGCTAGCATCAAAGCACCTGCAAAAGGTGAGCGTTACAATGTTTTGATTATTGAATCTCGTGAATTGATGTTTGAGAAGTGTGATTGGAGTGGTGGTTATCTGTATCTGCGATGACAACAACACATAAACTCATCTTTGTTTCATCTTTCATTTGGTTTTTGCACTGGGGGCAATGTCTTACTTTCAACATTCTGGATACGGTTATCGCAAACTCCTCTGTGAGAATGTTACCTCTTGGTTTATGAATAAGTTTCTGCCCCGACACAAAATTGGGGTGGAAATCTTACATCGTGGATTGAATCGAGAAGGTGTTTATGGGTATTGTGATTTCGTGGATGATGATTCTAGGCGTCCACGACACTTTTTGATTGAATTGAATACTCATATGGACGAAGAGTTGTATATAAAAACTCTTTTGCATGAATTGACTCATCTTCGCCAGTGGGTGATGGGTTCACTGCAACTTCGTCGTGGGAAAATGTGTTATTGTAAAGAACCAGTTGAAAAGTATGAGTATTGGTATCAACCACACGAGATTGAAGCAAGAGAACAAGAAGAAAGACTTTATGAACAATACATGGAAGAAGTGCATGGGGTTCGTATAAACAATTACTTCGTGAATACAGTCTCCAGGCATCTGTTGTGACACTTGAAGAACTGTCACAAGGTATGAGCACTGTGCTCAAAACCGTGTATTCTTAAGAAGTTCAAGGGATTTCACCCATGATTGAGTTTCCAACACTTCAATCCAAAGATGGAACAATGATTGTAGGTTTCTATCCTATTCAGGATTGTTCCAACTATACTCTCAAGATTCTTTCTTGGAAGGGTATTGATACAATCTCTCGCAAATGTATCACCAAAAAAGATGCAATTCATGAAGTGAATGAGCGTCTTGCCAGTGGTTATCTTTTGACTGGTGATAACATTGATTCGGTGCAAGAGTATAATTGGATGGCAGGTGCTTGCTGATGTCAACTGTACTCATCGGTTCAATCATTGTTCTTTATTTTCTTTGCAAGCGATGAAAGACATCCGAATCTATGTTCAAACTGCCGATGGTTGTTGTACCATTTGGTATGAACGTTCAAAAGAAAAATGTTCTGCGATTCAAGAACGAGTCTACAATCAACTCTGTGGACTAAACATCAAAAAAATTGAAGTTTCTGTGATTGGTGCATAAAATGCAATTTCAAGTAACACAAATTGAGTTTGATTTTGAGGATGATTTTGGTACACTTTCCCCTCAACTTCAGGAAGAAGTCGTGAATGAAACTGTAGGACAAATCTGGGAAGCATGTGATGAAGACGATCTAGTTGAAGAAATCACATGTGCAACTGGTTGGTGTATCAAGTCGATTGATTATCGCCACATTCTGAAATGATTTCCCTTCCTAATCCAACAAGCAAAATGACACTTACTCAAGATCAAATCTACAAACTGACTCAACTCTACGCAGCGCGAGTTGTTGATAACATGGACATGCGCGATTTGTGTGCTTTTGCCATTGACACGATTGTTGATAACATGAACGACTATAATGAGAGTGAATTGATGGAAGAACTGTCGCACTATTATGAAGATGATGAGTTGCAAGAATTGGTGGAAGAAGTAAAGAATGTGGACAGTTGAAGAGGTGGCACAGTAAATAAGCACGGTGCCCGAATTGATGTATTGTATAGAAGTTCAAGGGATTTCACCCATGACTGACACACACATTCTCATCAATCTGGGTCGTCGTCACCACTTTAATGTTCTCGATGTTGAGATCATTAAAGAGACTGAAAAAGCAATTCAGTTTCGATCAGTATTCAACACACATCATACACTCTGGATGCCCAAGAAAGCACTGAAAGAGTGTAACGAAGTTCCTGGTTTGTTTAATCTACAATCCTGGTTTCGATTTGATGAATGGGGTGCTAAGTTTCTTGGGCACAACATGCGTCACACAATGTCAACAACTTGGATTCGATGAAGTATAAACAAATGAAAGTCTTTGCACTTGTGTTTGTTGTTTGTTTAGTTGTTTCTCCTGCTGTTCGTTATTCAACAGCACAAGTTCTTCACACTGTTGCTAATTTCATCGAACCAGAATCATGAACACCTCAACCATTTCTATCACTGTTGACAAAGATTCCGTCAATCCATTAATGCTTGAACAAGCACTTTATCAGTTGCTTGATATGTTCAAGATTGAGATTCTGGAGAGTGAAGTTACAAACATCACACCAGAAGAAAATGCACAACTGTTTGGAGATTGAATTGTGACTAAAACTCAAGAACAACTGATTCGTTGTATTGAACAACAACTTGATGATTTGTCTTATCTGAATGAGGGATTGTTCAATGATTGGTGTGACAAACTCTATACAGAGGATGATGAACCAATCCTTGAAAAGTTCACTGCAAAAGTTCTCACTCAAGTGACAAAAGACGTGGAGAAAAATGATGACTGATTATGGTTTCTATTCTGTAGAAGAATTGACTGAACTTGATGATTCTGATTTATCCTTTGAGATTGCAGATGCAGCACTATTAAAGACACCAGAAGGTGATGAGTATTTGAATCAACTTATTGCAGAACTTTCACGTCGAAACTAACAGCATGTGCCACTCGTAAAACTGTCACAATAAAAGAGCACAGCATCCAAAATCATGTATTCTATAAAAGTCGAAAACAACAAAACCGACATGGACTTCGAATCACAAATTGCTCCTGCATTGCGTGACTTCATGTGCAACAATCACACTGATTTGAATGATACTGTTGATTGGGTTTGTGAAGTGTTTGATGTTAATGCAACTGATGAATTGATTGATTTTGTTGCTGATGAGTTCGATTCTTTCTTCGGTAACTGAAATGTTCACTTCACAAGAGTTGTCTGTATTTCTGTCACTGATTGACTTCCATGAAGATCTCAACGAAGTGTCTGAAATGGTAGAACATGATGTAGAACAACTGCGTCAAAAGTTGATTGAAACTGCATTTAACTTTGCCTGATTGAATGATGTTCACGATTCGCTACTTCACACCGTATCAACAACAGTGGAGAACACAAACATTCTCTACACTTGATGAAGCAAATCGAATGATAGATTTCTATCGTTCTTGTGGTTCACCTGCATCTCTTGTTTGATATAAAATGTTCTTGTCCTGAGTATGACATAAAACTGCTTATGATTGATGTTTTGACACATTGAGAGGGGACTGATTATCCCCTCTTTTTTATGCTATAATGTTCTCAAAAACTGTTATGAAAAAGAAAGGAATTGTGTATGGTGTTGGTATCAACGACGCCGATTATGTAGTGATGAATTGTTTATATTATCGTAAATGGAAACAGATGTTGAGAAGATGTTATTCTTCCAATTTTCATGTAAAGAATCAATCGTACATTGGTTGTAGTGTATGTGAAGAATGGCGTCTCTTTTCTAATTTTAAGATGTGGATGATGTCTCAAGATTGGGAAGGAAAAGAGTTAGATAAGGACATGCTTTTTCCAGGTAATAAAGTCTATTCACCAGACAAATGTGTGTTCGTTGATAAAGAAGTGAATGAACTTTTTAGTAAGAAAAACATGCACGGAGTTCGCGGTGTTCATTACAATCAAAGATTGAAAAAGTATGTGTTACGTTCTAGCACAATCAATCGTGATAAGAAAGCAAAATATGTTGATTGTTATGTAACACTGGAAGAAGCAAAGAAAGCATCTGATGAAATGAGAAGAAATCGTATCGTAAATGTAGCAAACAAACAGAAGGATGCAAGAGTCAAAGAAGCAATCTTAAATCTGGTAAATGATAGCGAAAAAGAGTAGAATAAGGTTAAAAAGGTATTAAAATCAATTAAAAATGTATTTTTAAATATAAACGAGTATTTTAAATCATTCTCAATAAGTATAGTTTATTGAGAATCAATTAGGTGTATTGTTGAGAATAAGTGTTGTTTTAAGTGTATCTGAGGGGGTGATACTTATAGTCAATTAAATGTGTCCAGGTGCCGATACTTATAGTCAATTAAATGTGTCTGGGAGTCGTTATCTTAGCGTGCATTGTATCAGCACTCCGCCAAAATGTCAAGTCCCCCAGCGTCACAAAATCCCCACAATCCCCTCACAAAAATACACAGCACCCTCATAAATATCCACCAGGACGTTGACAATAATTCCCAGGTATCTTAGACTTACACAAGAACACCAACGGAGCACACTTATGTCAGTTGCCTATCAACAAGCACAGAAGGTTCGTTATAGAATCACTCTGGACATCTCTGCGTTTCCTGACTTTGATCCGCACCAGATTGACTGGGAAAAGTTATTCAAACTGGAACCTGCGGAAAAGTGTGAAGCATACGTTGAAGACTTAAGTACACCTGACAGATGGTGAGTTGTTATAAAGAATATGTGCCACAAGTATTAGTGGCACAATAAATGAGCACAGGAATCAAAATCTGATATTGTATTCATGTGGTTGAGAAACACTCTACAAACTCACCACACATTCTTCCCATGAACAACACCATCGGTTTTCCCCCCGCTGATGCTCTCCTGGTGCAATTTACCAAGGTAAACTATCAGAAACTGTTTGTTCAATTCCTGTTAGTTTCTGCCACTGTTCTTGGTATCATTGTTGGCGCTGCACAGTTTATCTACAACAAGGCAGCACAATGGTATCAGTCTGGTGGCAAAGAGCAACTGATTGCTTATGCTCAACGTGCAGTGCTGTTTATCAACAACCGTACTGGTATGTTTGATAAACTTTATGCTCTCACGGTTTCCTTCTACAATCGCATTGAACTTCTTGCTCATAAGATTAGCGATGTGACAGATGTAGAGGTGGCACAATAAATGAGCACAGCACTTTAGATCTGGTATTCTACTCTTGTTGGTGAGGGATTCATCAACACAAACCCCACAACACTTTCCTGTCATGCGTATCATCGAAGAGCAGATGAACACCGCAATTCTTAAGTCTCAGGATTGGAAGAATAGCAACACTTCTGTTCTCTATTCTCCCGAACGTGATGCGTCGTATGTATATCTGCACGGCAATCATATTGCAACCATTGGTGATACGTTCGTCGAATTGTACACTTGTGGGTATTATACACCCCTCACAAAGTCTCGCTTCAATGCTATACTGAGTAAGCATGGAAAAGGTGCCCGTGTTTATCAAAAAAACTTCGAGTGGTTTGTATCAGATAACGGTGTAACAGTTCCGTTCACTGAAGGTATGGTTCTTAACTGATACAAACAGTCCTGGGCAAGACTATAAACTACCCACCACACAGTTCCCTACACTTTTCTTCTGAACATGTCCAAGTCGATGATGCTTTCTCTCCTGGCACAAGGTAACACTGGCAGCGAGATTCTGTCGATTCTTGATGTAATTATCGCAGAGGAATCTTCCGAGGTTTCTATCAACGAACCCACTGCAGATCCTATCGCTTTCTGATACTAACCGTGGGGGCAGTTCGTTATACTCTGCCCCCTTATTCGTGCGTTATTCGTGTATGCGTGGATGGGCAGTATTTGCGCGGTTCGTTTATATCGTGGCGGGCGGCGTTGCGGTTATAAAAAACCCAAACTACCCTAACCTACAGAGGTGACAAAACGCGAACGATATATCACACAAATAAAAAATTTCCGGAAGGGTATATATAATGCAGAGGTGTTTTATCGCCCCCGTAGAAAATTTCCGGAAAAATATTTTTTATATGGAAAAGATTTATCACATCTATGCAAAGGATAGATGTTTATTTCATTCAGTGAAAGAAGAAGAATTTCAAACAACATGGAGAACACTCAATAATATGGTTGGTATTATGAAAACTGACTATAGTATTGAAGATTTGTCATATGAGGAGTTGCTGATTAATAAAGAGGCAATGCTACACTCTTCATATTGACAAAAGCATATATAGACTGTTAAAATTGACATTGAAGGTTTATTAAACTTTATGGCAAAAGGATTTACTGTTAAAACTGTTGCACCCCCAAAGAAAACTGAAGATTGGGATATTGATGCAATCAAAGCAAGAATGAAAGGGAAATCGATTGTCTTCTGCTTACCTGGCAGAGGATGTTCGTTTATCTTTCTGAAAGCATTTGTACAGCTTTGCTTTGATCTTGTACAGAATGGAATGAGTATTCAAATTTCACAAGATTACTCATCGATGGTTAATTTTGCACGTTGTAAGTGTCTTGGTGCAAATGTTCTCAGAGGTCCAAAGCAAATTCCTTGGGACGGGAAACTTGAGTATGATTATCAACTCTGGATTGACTCGGATATTGTCTTTGACTCAAACAAGTTCTGGCAACTCTGTGATCTTGCTCTGAGTGAAGATGGCACTGAACGTGAGATTACCGCAGGTTGGTATGCTACAGAAGATGGACACACAACCTCTGTCGCACACTGGTTAGAAGAAGATGACTTCCGCAAGAATGGTGGTGTGATGAATCATGAAACCGTTGATTCAATCTCAAAGCGCAGAAAGCCTTTCACAGTTGATTACACTGGTTTTGGTTGGGTACTGATTAAGAAGGGTGTCTTTGAGAATCTTGAATATCCTTGGTTTGCTCCTAAGATGCAAGTCTTTGAATCTGGTAGCGTTCAGGATATGTGTGGTGAGGACGTTTCATTCTGTCTTGATGCTAAAGAACAAGGCTTTGAGATTTGGTGCGATCCTCGTATTCGCGTTGGGCACGAAAAGACTCGTATTATCTGATGGACGAAACTCGGTATAATATTATATACAAGGGACGTAAAATCTATATGGACCTCAGTGCAGAAGATTGTACTGAGGTTCTTCAAGATCTCTCAGAATCGTTTTTCTCGGGAGAACTTATTGAACCAGAATTAATCGAATTGGAGAAAATCTAAATGGCAAAAGGCGGATCTAATAAAACTCTCTTTGAACCAGGAGCACCAAAGAAAACTCGTCAAGGACGTTCATCTCGTACACTACTTAGTGCAACCTCTCGTAATGGACGAAAGAAGCGTTACAGAGGACAAGGTAAAGGATGATTCCTTACAATCTAGAACTACTCACCTATCTCGCTCCCAGCAAAGTCTGTGACGGGGTGGGTGTTTTTGCTTTAGTAGATATTTCTAAAGATACTTGTATATTCAAAGCAGATGTATCATATAAAGTATCATGGTCTGATATTAATCCAGAAATTAAATCTAGAATTGAAACATTAACTTATTATGATGATAATGGATTTTGGATTGATTGTGACTTAAATAAGATAGGACCCCAATATTATATCAACCATTCACACTCACCAAATGTTGCTTATAATAAAGATACTGGTTCTTTATATGCAATACGTGATATACAAAAAAATGAAGAGTTGGTTGACTATTATTTTCCAGGAGAAAGAGATTGGCATACCTGAATCACAACCTTCCGACAATTACTTGCTATATTCGTAACGAATTTCTATATAATCATAAAAAAGGTCATGGAGATGTAACTTTATGCGACGTACACTCTGTAGCGTCCTTAGAGAAGCATGTACCCCTCTTTGAAGCATTTCTAGAGAACGGGGTGAATTGGACACGAAGACCAATTCATGCATTTTGTTGGAAACCTGATGCACCAGTTCCAGAGTTAGAAGAGTGTATGTGGTGGGATTGTTTTTCTCCTTATATTGATGTCCAAGTACGTTCAAGAATGGCTAACTTACGTGCTGAATTGATCAATTATAAGGGAGAAAAAAATGAAGGAACTTACATGTTCACTCTTGATTGGTCATGGGAGTCAAAATCAACTCTGAATACTAATTTTAGTGAGACACCAGAGCATAAATGTGCTCACTTTTTCAAAATGGACAACGGCAACTTCTATGCATACCCAAATAATAAGATTTTATGGTATGATGATGCATGGACAAAGGACAGAATTACCAAAAATCCAGGTTATGAGATTGATATGACCGAATATTCAGTTGAAAATCGACGTAAAATTGAAACCTCAGATGATTTTATGTACGAAGTAACGGAAATTCGGGATAGCAACCCCGTAAAAAGTTCTGATTTAGTCAATCAGGAGCAAAAAAATGACTAAAAAAGTCGATAAAGATGAAAATTTCATGAAAAATCAGTGGGGAACTGAATATTTGGCAAGTGAATATGGTTGGGAAACTAAAATTCACAAGCAAAAGATGCTTCGTGAGATCGCAAGTGACGATCTAACTCCTAAAAAGCATGATTTCTTTCATCAAAACGAAATTCATGCACAAATTCGTAATGATAGTGATTATGATGACTGGGAATATGGAACTGAACCACTCTATGAATCAAAAAATCCTTAATAAATAAGATAGAATTATAATATTCAATGCCTGTAGAGCGCGTTAGTAAGTCATTTAAAGACATTAGTATGTCATTTCAGGTTAATCCATTAACCTATGACTTGATTGCGCTCACAAATGAAAATGCTATCGCTCGCTCTTTGCGTAATCTTGTGCTTACAGATAGGGGTGAGCGATTTTTTAATAATAATTTGGGATCAAGAGTAAGTTCTTTGTTATTTGAATCTCTTGATGACATTACTGCCTCATCTGTAAGAGATGAGATTGAAAATACAATCAATAATTATGAACCAAGAGTTGAACTGATATCAGTTGATGCCACTCCAGATTATGATAATGGTGAGCTTAACATTACAATTAAATATTACATCGTTGGAATTGAAGCACAACCACAACAGTTATCATTCGCATTACAGCCAACACGATAATGCCATTAGTTAATTTTGCAAATCTAGACTTCGATCAGATAAAGACATCCATTAAGGATTATCTTAGATCTAACTCAAATTTCACCGATTATGATTTTGAGGGATCTAATTTATCCACAATTATTGATGTGCTTGCGTATAATACCTATATTACTTCATATAATGCCAACATGGTATCGAATGAAGTTTTTATTGACAGTGCAACTCTCAGAGAAAATGTAGTCTCTCTTGCACGAAACATAGGTTATGTGCCAAAATCAGTCAAATCTTCAAGAGCAAATATATCTTTATTTGTAGATACATCTTCTGACACAGCGTATCCTGTTAAGCCAGAAACTTTAACGCTGAATAAAGGAACTATTTGTTCTTCAAATACTTTTGGTAGTCAAAGTTATACTTTTTGCCTATTAGATGACATTACAGTACCAGTAGTTGATAATGTTGCATCCTTTGATAGTATCGATGTTTATGAAGGGACTTATATCACCACAAACTTTACCGTAGACTCTTTTAATCCAAATCAAAGATTCATTCTTCCAAATTCAAAGATTGACACTTCTTCTATTCGTGTAATTGTAAAACCAGGAGCAACCTCTGATATTAGTAGAAAATATCGTCAAGCAGATAGTTTATTTACAGTAACCCCCGAGTCTCCAGTCTTTTTTGTACAAGAAATTGAAGATGAAAGATATGAACTTATTTTTGGTGATGGCGTATTTGGTACTAAATTACAAGCACCAAACTTTATTCAAGTTTCTTACCTAGTGTCAAATGGTGAATTAGGGAATAGCATTTCCCAATTCAATTTTAGTGGTAGAATTACGTCACCAAGAAGTACTGCTGCTATAGCATCTGGGATATCTTTAGTTACAACAAATCAAGCATCTTTTTCTGGAAAACAAATTGAAGGTGTAGAGTCTATCAAAAAGTATGCATCTAGGATATATGCATCTCAGAATCGAGCGGTAACCTCAAGAGATTATGAATCAATTATTCCAACCATTTATCCAGAAACTGAATCAATATCTGTTTTTGGTGGAGAAGAATTAAATCCACCTCAATTCGGAAAAGTTTATATTAGTATCAAACCAACAAATGGTGCATATTTGTCTAATCTTATAAAAGATAATATTAAGAGTGAGATTAAAAAGTATTCTGTAGCAGGAATCGTACCAGAAATTATAGATTTAAAATATCTCTATCTTGAACCAACTATTAATGCATATTATAATACAAACCTAGCACAATCTGCAAATTCAATCACGTCAATTGTTTCTAGCACTGTTGAAAGGTACGCAAATTCTACAGAATTAAACAAATTTGGTGCAAGATTTAAATATAGTAAGTTTTTAAAAATTATTGATGATAGTAGTGATGCTATAACTTCCAATATCACAACTGTTGTAATGAGAAGGGATTTGAGAGTAGCGTTAAATAGTTTTGCGGAATATGAAATTTGTTTTGGAAATAGATTTCATATTAAGAATGAAAAAGTTCTTAATATTGAATATTCTAATTTAAATGGAAGTGGAATTACTGAAAATAGTTTTAATATTAAATCCTCTGGATTTAATGTAAGTGGGATTGTTGGTACTGTATATCTTTCAGACATACCAAATCAAGATAAAAAAACTGGATCTATTTTCTTATTTAAATTAAATTCGCCATCACAACCAGAAATTATTAGAAAATCTGTGGGAACTATTGATTATATTAAAGGAGAAATTAAATTGTCTCCCATTAATATAACAAATACCATCCTCAATAAAGGATTTCCTTTAATTGAAATTTCTGTTCCTCCATATTCAAATGATGTGATTGGACTTCAAGATTTGTATCTGCAATTAGATATAACTAAGACAGTTATTAATTCGAAACCAGATCAAATTTCATCAGGGTACGACATTTCTGGAACTAATTATCAAGTTTCATCTAGTTATTCAAACGGACTTTTAGTAAGATAAAATGATATCAACAGATCTCAAGAGAGTACAAATCCAAGATGTAATCGAACATCAACTCCCTTCTTTCGTGAGGGAGGATTTTCCTTTAATTGCAGAATTCTTAAAACAATATTATATTTCTCAAGAATATCTTGGAGCCTCTGTCGATTTAATACAAAATATAGATGAATATTTAAAGTTAGAGTCTTTAACAAATACAACTGACTCAACTCTTCTAACGTCTGCGATATCATTCAATGATACTACAATTAATGTTAAATTTGATTTAGCAAATAATGTTTTAGGAACCTACGGATTTCCTGAAAAATATGGATTAATTAAGATTGATGATGAAATAATTTTATATACAAATAAAACAACTAATAGTTTTACTGGATGTATAAGAGGATTTAGTGGAGTAACTTCGTATACAAAATTAGATGTATCTGACAATCTCACTTTTTCAACCTCAGAGATTGCAGAACATACAAAAGATACAAAAATTGTAAATTTAAGCAATTTACTTCTAAAAGAATTTTTAACAAAGATTAAATATCAATTTACTCCAGGATTCGAAAATAGAGATTTTGATTCTGATGTAAATGAAAGACTTTTTATATCAAGAGCAAAAGATTTTTATCAAACAAAAGGAACTGATGAATCATTTAAGATTCTTTTCGGTGCTTTGTATGGCGAAAAAGTAGAAATTATAAAACCAAGGGACTACCTGTTTAAACCATCGGATGCACAATATAGAGTCACGAAAGATATTGTAGTTGATGTTTTATCCGGCAATCCTCTCCAATTATTAAATAAAACTATTTTCCAGGATGCCTATCCAAAGTATGGAATTGAAAAAGCATATGCTCCTGTTACTGACGTTGAAAAACTTTTTTATGATGGAAAAGAATACTATAAACTCAGCGTTGACTTTGATTATTCTAAAGATATTACTTTTAATGGAAGTATTTTTGGAGATTTTTCAGTACACCCCAAAACTAAAGTAATAACAACGGTTTCAGCAGGTTCATCAATTATTGATGTTGATTCTACCGTAGGATTCCCTAAATCTGGCGAGTTAGTTGTAAAATATTCATCTGGAAGTTCTGGTATTGTTTCTTATACTTCAAAATCAATAAATCAATTTTTTGGAACATCAAACATAATATCCAATATTGATCTGACAGAGGACGTTAGGTTAAATGTTTATTCATATGGATATGTAGGAGTTGGTACTACATCTAGAGTTGATTTTAGAATAGGATCAGTTCTATCAAATTTAAAATTTGATGATCAGACATATTATTACTCTAAAAACGATACTGCCACCATCAAATCACTTGGAATTACAACTTCAAGTCCAAAAACTGATAGTTGGATTTATAATCTTGCAACTAAGTATGATGTAAAATCTTTATTATTAATTGATACTTCTAGTTTTACTTACAGAGTAAGTACATATACAAGAAATAATTTTAACATCGGAGACAAATTAACGATTATAGACTCTGCTCTAACATCTAAAGATTGTTCTGTCAATGGGATTACAGATGAGTTTACATTTTCTATAAGTGGACAAGGATATCTGAATACAAATCAAATAGGTTTTAAAGTTCAAAGAAAAATTTCAAAACCTCAATTAAGTTCTTTATTATCAAATTATTCTTATATAACAAATTATACATCAAATATTCAAAATACATATGTAAAATTTAATCAAGATGTTTTAGTTGCGGCATCATCAATTCCAACTTATAATAATCAACCATTAAATTTCTATGATAGAAAAATAGTTTTGAATGGCAATTATACTGGTTCAGTATTCACTGTTCCAAATATCACTGATCATGGATATTATACTGGAGATGCTGTATACTATAAACCATTCACAAAATTAGTTGATGTAGACGGAACACCAATAGAAGTAGTAAGTAAATTTGATAATATAACAGAAGGAGTGTATTACATAAAAAGACTCCAAAATACAAATCAGTTTAAATTGGCAAGTAGTCAAGCTAATTTGTATAATGAAAAATTTATATCAGTATCTGGAATTGTAACATCAAATACCTTAGAGTATGTTGATTTTAATAATAAAACACTCCAACATCAGCAATTATTAAGAGAAATCAAAGCACCAAATAACGAAAGTGGATATTATTTAACTGATCCTGGAAAAACTGGAATATTAATTAATGGAGTAGAAATTTTAAATTATAAGTCAGAAGATACCGTTTACTACGGTTCTTTAAATAATGTTGTTGTCTCATCGAAAGGAAATGATTATGATGTAATTAATCCCCCAATTTTATCAATAAAAGATAAAGTTGGAACTGGTGCAACAGGAACTTGTGCAGTAAAGGGATATCTTCAAAAAATTGATATTATTAATCCTGGATTTGATTATGTTACTAAACCAATAGTTACCATTACTGGTGGAAATGGATATGGAGCAAAGGCAGAAGTAAACACAATATTTGTAAATCACTCTATTTCTTTTAATGCAACATTAGAATCTGCTTTTGTAAATTTAACGAATAATACAATAGGATTTTCTACATATCACAAATTCAGAAATGCTGAAAAAGTAGTTTATAAAACGGACGGACAAACCGCAGTTACTGGGATTGTCACTGATTCTTTTTACTATGTTCAAACTGTAGATGCTTCTACAATTAAACTCTATCAAAAAGAGACAGATGCAATTTCTGGTATAAACACTGTTTCTCTTACCGGATATGGAGTTGGTGTACATAGAATACAAGCATTTAATAAAAAACAAATAGTTTCAAATATTTCAGTTGTTGATTCTGGATCAAATTACGAAAATAAAAAAAGAATTGCAAATTCGTCGGGTATTAATACGGCAGCGAATCAAATTAACATAGAAAATCACCAATATAATTCTGGAGAAATTGTACTATATTCTTATGATCAAACCTCAATATCCGGTTTAAGTTCATCTACTCCATATGTTGTAACTAAGGTAGACGAAAATAATTTCAAACTATCAAGTGTTGGTGTTGGCTCTATTACAAAACTTTTTTATTTTAACAACAAACAGTACCTTGATTTAGAATCAAGTGGTTCTGGGAATCATATTTTCAATTATGAACCAATATCAGTTTCAGTCATTGGGGAAATTGGAGTATCTACTTTCACTGGACAAGATTTTTCTGCAAAAATTCAACCAGTGTTTAGGGGATCTATTGAATCAGTTCAAGTAACAAACTCCGGAGTTGGATATGGAGTTACAGATATTTTAAATTACAATAGACAACCTATTTTTACGTTGTTAAGTGGATCTTCAGCACAACTTCTACCAATAGTTAATAATGGACAAATTATTGAAGTTTTAGTTACCAATCAAGGAAAAGAATATAATTCTCCTCCAGAGTTAATTGTTTCTGGATCTGGAAAATATGCAAAATTAATTCCTATTATAAGTGATGGGAAAATAAAATCAGTAAAGATTGATAGTCCTGGAATTGGATATGATGACAAAACTGTGGTTACTGTCGTTCCTAGTGGCAATGGAGCTGCCTTTAATGCTGATATACAAAAATGGACAATTAATTTATTCCAAAAATATTTAAATATTATTTCAGATGATGATGGAATTTTAACAAAAGCAACTAATGAAGAGTTCGGAGTTCAATATTCTCACCTGTATGCTCCAAGAAAATTAAGAGAATCTATTTACGGAAAAGGTGAAGATAACCAAATAAAATATGGAGTTTTCGATCTCCAAAAAACTCTGAATGGAGAAGAAATTTCATCAGCATATCATTCACCAATAATTGGTTGGGCATATGATGGAAATCCAATTTACGGTCCCTATGGATTCTCATCAAAAACTGGAGAAGGTATTCGTGCAATGAAGTCTGGATATACCCCAGTCACTAGATTAAATAGACCTCCTTTTACTCAAGGATTTTTTGTTGAGGATTATGAGTTCACTAACTCTGGGGATTTAGATGAGCATAATGGACGTTTTTGCAAAACACCCGACTTTCCAAATGGTGTGTATGCTTATTTTGCAACAATAAACTCAGAAAGAACGGAAACATCGTCTTCTTTTAACAAATACAGGATTCCCGTCTTCCCATATTTGATAGGAAATACATTTAAATCAAAACCAAATTCATTCAATTTTGATATAGAATCAAATCAAATTTCTTATGATTTAAATTCTTCATCTTGGTTTAGAAATACAACGCCATATAGTTTAACTGAAAGTGCATCTTCTTATGATTTCTTATTCCAACCAAACAAAATAAAATTACAAACAGTAAACATCAATGAAACTTCTAAAGGTGGAATTGATAAAATTGGCATTGTAACAGGTGGAATTGGTTATAAAGTCAATGATGCTATTATATTTGAAAAGCAGCAATATGCACAACAACCTAAAGCAAGAGTATCTAAGATACTAGGAAAATCAGTAACTAATGTCAGTGTATCTAGTACAACAATATCACAATTAGAAATTATTCCTTTTGATTCTAATGGTTCATATGTTGCATTTGCAACATCTCCTCATAATTTGTCCAATAATAATCTGATTTCACTATCTGGATTTAATACTGCAGTTAATTATCTGCAATCTAGTTTTAATATAGGTGTAAGAACAGAGAGACTAATTCTGAACACGGGAGTGGGGACAGATGGAGTTACTGGAATTGCAACTTATTTTAGTGTATCTGGAAATCTAAGAATTGATAATCCTCTTGCAATAAGAGAAAATGATATCATCACAGTAGGAACAGAAAAATTAAAAGTTTTGGGAGTAGATGAATTAAATTCTAGAATTAGAGTTTTAAGATCTCAAGAAAATACAGTTTCATCTGCTCATACTGCATCGACAATATTATACGAAAATCCAAGAAAGTTCACTTTCTCTTCTCTTCCAGAAAATAAAGTTACGTTTGAGATTAATAAAGAAATTTATTTTAATCCAAATGAATCAGTAGGACTTGGTTCTTTAAGTGGGGTAGGTGTAGGTACAACTATATTCTTCTCAAATCCAGGTGCTGGTATAACTCAAATTTTTATACCGACACAATCAATCTATATTCCAAAACACAATTTAAATACAGGTGATTCTTTAACCTATCGTAATAATGGCGGAAGTTCAATTATAGTCTCTACCGATGGCGTAAGTGGATTTGCACTTTCAGATTTTTCTACAGTTTATGTCGGAAAAATTTCTAATGATTTAATTGGAATATCAACATATAAAGTTGGCATAGGTTCTACTGGCACCTTTGTGGGTATTGCAAGCACGACTTCTAATAGTGGACTCTTATACTTTACTGGAATTGGTACTGGAGTCTATCATAGTTTTAAAACTGCAAAACAAAATGTTGTCACTGCAGAGGCAAATAAAAATACTGTAACGGTTGCTACTGCATCAACTCATGGTTTAATCCTAAATGATACTGTTGATATTCAAATAAATTGCGGGATAACCACAACAGTGGTTGTAAAATATGATGACTATAATCGAAGAATAATATTTAATCCCAAATCATTTGTTGCTAGTGATGTGAATATTATCGATAGTACCATCACAATTGCGAATCATGGATTTAATAGTGGGGATAAAGTAATTTACACATCACCATCTCCATCTGGAGGACTTGTAAATGAAAAAATTTACTATGTTTTTAGATTCTCCAATGATAAAATTAAATTGTGTAATGAGAGATATCAGTCTATTCAGTTTAATCCAGAGACTATTTCCATAACTTCAGCATCATCTGGAACTCTATCTTCAATTAATCCATCAATAAGGGCGTATAAAAATAATACGCTTAGATTTGACTTGTCTGATTCGTCTTTATCAAGTCTTAGTGGATCTACTTTATATTCTGCATTTGATTTTAATTTATATTCTGATTCAGAATTTAGGAATGTTTTTGACTCTTCGGAAAAAACAAGATTCTTTGAAGTTTCTAAAGTTGGACAAATAGGAATAACAACAAATGCGGCACTAGTTTTAAATATTACTGATTCTTTACCAAAAATACTATATTACAAATTTTCTCCAATAAATTCTCAATTCGTTTCTCAAGTAAAGAAAGAAATCTTTATTGATACTGAGATTACAAATGCGAATCAAGTAGAAATTGCAGATAGTCTGTATAATGGTTCATTTACTGTTGTTGGAGTTGGGACAACTACAACCTTTACTTACAATTTAAAAAATACTCCCGAAAAGAATAGTTACGATTTAAGTGAAGCAAATATTAAGTATATAACCAACTCTTCTTCTGCAGATGGTGAGATAGCAGATATTGATATAACATATTCTGGAAAAGGTTATCAAAATATAGTTGGAATATCCACGATAAATTCTACAAGTGGAATTGGAGCTATACTTGAGCCATCTAGTACATCTATAGGCAAAATAGTTTCAAACCAAATTGATGATATTGGATTTGATTTTCCGACAGATAAAACTTTAAGACCTGTCTGCAATTTACCGGAAATCTTATTAATGGAACCACTTTCATCATTCAATGAAATTGGAATCACTTCCGCTGGGAAAAATTATACAATAGCTCCAAAATTAGTTGTAATCGATGGATATACTGGCAAAGTTGTTGATGATGTAGATTTATCTTATAAGATAGGAGATACCAAAGTAAAGATTTTAAAAAATACATTTGGAATTTATGATACTACTCCAAAAATTATTCCTACGAATAACCAAAATGGAATAGGAATTAATAATATTTCATACAATACTACCACTAAAGAAGTTAGTGTTGGATTAAATACTGGGTTTAGTGATTCTTTCCCATTCTCTGTTGGCGATAAAGTTTTAATTGAAAATATTAGTGTTGGTATTGCCACGACGGGAATCGGTTATAACTCTGCAGATTATGGATATTCATTATTTACTTTAACCAAAGTTCCATCAGGCGCAAGTGCTCTTGGAGGAAGTGTTGGAGTTGTTACATATAGTCTAGATGGATTATTAAAGGAAGGTACTATACCAGGAAATTATGATTCTTTAAGATCTTCTGGAAGAATCATCGCAGAAAAAGATTTTCCAGTTTTTGATATTAAACTTAAGAAAAATAACTTCATACTCGGTGAAACAGTTATTTCTGGAAATAACGTAGGACAAGTTGAAAGTTGGGATAATGAAATTGAACTATTAAAAGTTTCCACAACTAAAGATTTTAGAGTTGATGATATTGTAGTGGGGCAAACATCAAGAACTCAAGGTGCAATTAAATCCAAAATTGATTTCAATGCAGAAATTGAAATCGGTTCTAGTTCTATTGTTAAAAAAGGTTGGAATAGGGAGACTGGATTCTTAAATTATAACACAGAGAGAATTTCAGATAATAATTATTATCAAAATTTCTCATATTCACTGAAATCTAAAGTCCCATTTGAAACTTGGAACGATTCTGTAAGTTCTTTGAACCATACTGCAGGATTTTTAAAATTTAGCGATTTAGTTATTGAATCTGCGGATAAAAACTTTAAAGGTGTAAGTTCAAGTTATAGAGGCGGCACTATTGATATTGTTGTGGATGTTTATGGAGAAGCCGACTTAAATTGCTATTCAAATTTTGATTTAGTTACCGAAAATTCTTTAAGTGCTGGAGGTTCAATTATTTCTGATGAGATTTATTTTGGTTCTAAAGTATTAACTGATTACTTTGAATCATTTGGGAATAGAGTTTTGATAATTGATGATATTAGCACTCAATTTAATAGCACTCCAAGATCAACAAAATATTCAATAGTTGATAAATTTAATTCCGAACATAAAGTTAAAAAATATTTTACATATGTAAGAGATAAAAGATTTACTGGAGAATCTCAGTTCTTAATAGTCTCTCTATTGCAAAATGGAGGATTTGGATATTTAAATCAATATGGTAGAGTGGAAAGCCAATTAGATCTTGGAAGTTTTGATTTCAGCATATCTGGAACTGAGGGGCAATTAGAATTCTATCCTACCAAATATGCTGTCAACAATTATAATATAAGTTTTGCAAGTTTTGATATTCATAGTTCAGCTGCTGGAATAGGTTCCACAACATTAGGTGATGTAGTAGACATAAGATCTTCAAAAGCAAATGTCTCAGTTGCTACTACAACAACTATTGTTTCTTTTGCTTCAACATACAGAACATCAAAAATACTTGTAGAAATTAGAGGAAATAATGGTGAATTTGAATTTGATGAAATGAATGTGATTCATGATGGAACAACAGTTGAGTTTTTAGATTATGGACAATTAACGAATCATTCTCTAAATCCTTTCGGAGCTTCTGGATTGGGAACTTATAATGCATATATTTCTGGAGGAAACGTAAAAATTGACTTTACTCCAAATGTAGGTATAGCAGCTACTGTTGATGCAATAACTGTTTCTATAGCAAGTACGTTATCAACAGGTATCGGTACTCAATATCTTGGATTTGATTCGGAAAATATTGCTTTTATTGATTCTTCGTATGTTTCAATTGCAGCATCAACTTCCCCAACAGAAAATGTAATCGCTCGTTATAGTAACGTTATACCTAATGATCATAAATGTTCTTATTATTTGATAAGTGTGGAGGACACCACTAATAATCGTTATGAAATGTCTGAAGTTATTGTCTTAGATGATGGCACAGATGCATACATTACAGAGTATGGAAATCTAATAACTCATTCTGGACTTGGAACTGTTGGCGCAGCTGTTTCTTCATCGTACACCAATCTTTATTACACTCCCGTTCCAAATATTGATGCTCAGATTCGTGTTTTCCAAACTAGTCTTCAATTAGTTGATTTAGAAGATTCTACTTCAACTGAGATAGAATTAAATAATGCACTTATTAGTGCAGGATATGGATTCTATCGAGGAACAGAAACTGATGTTAAGAGAGCATTTGATTTAAAACATAAACAAAGACCAATATTCCTTAGAAACTTTAATGGAAGCAGTTCATCGATCGTAGATGTAACAGAAAATACTATTTTAATTCCGGAACATTTCTTTGTAACAGGAGAAGAAGTTGAATATTCTTATGATACAGAAAATGCAAGTCCTATTGGAATTGCGTCTACAAGTTTTGTTGGTGTTGGTACAACAAGTCTTCTTCCATCTTCCGTCTATGTTATTAAAATTAATGATCAAAAGATAAAACTTGCAAGAACAGCAGAAGATGCTTTACAAACAATTCCAAATGCTTTAGATATTACAAGTGTTGGAGTGGGAACATATCATACATTTACATGCAAAAAACAAAACTCTAAGTGTATTATTGCAATTGATAATTATATTCAATCTCCAATTGTTGCTACTTCGGTTACAACTGGACTTACAACTCATATCGGACTTGTTGATGATATAATTAGATTCTCTGGAATAACATCATTCTTTGGCGGAGATCTCATTCAAATCGATAATGAGATTATGAAAATTAACACGGTGGGATTAGGGAGCACTAACTATATTCTTGTAGATCGTCCTTGGATGGGAACAGGATTATCAACACACTCCGAATATTCAGTAGTAACTAAGGTTCAAGGTAATTATAATATAGTTGATAATACAATTAATTTTATAACAGCACCTCAAGGACCCATACCTATAAGTAGCATTACAAATGCTCCAGATGAAAGAGATTGGACGGGTATAACCACTTTCTCAAAATTCCAAGGTAGAACTTTCTTAAGATCTGGTATTGAAAATAGTAATGCCGAATCATACAATTCTAACTATATTTTCGATGATATTTCACAATATTTTGATGCAACAACCAAAACGTTTACACTAAAATCAGATGAAACAAATGTAACTGGTTTTTCTACAAATAACGCTGTCATACTCATAAACGGTATTTTCCAAGGACCAACTGGTCAACTTCCAGTTGCCGAAGATTATTCTTTAAGTGAAGGATCTGGTATTAGTAGCATCACTTTCTCTGGTGCTGCAACTTCTGTCTCATATGATCCAAATAATGCAAGTATACCAGTAGGGGGTATTATCGTATCCGTAGGTTCAACTGAAGGATTTGGTTATCAACCTCTTGTTTCTGCAGGAGGAACTGCAGTTGTATCTATTGCAGGAACAATATCTTCTATTAGCATCGGCAATAGTGGATCTGGATATAGAGCTGGAATTCAAACAACAGTTAGAGTTGGCGTTACAACTGCAACAACTGGTGTTCCAAATATACAATTTATTGGTACAGCCGCAATAAGCGGAGGTAATATTGTAAGTGTTGCAATAACAAATCCGGGCGTTGGATATACTTCATCAAATCCACCTTTAGTTATTTTTGATTCGCCATTATCTTATTCTGACATACCACTAATTTATAGTTCATCATCTCCCGCAGGATTTGGTACTCAGGCAACAGTCGATATTGTCGTTGGACAAGGTTCTAGTGTAATTGATTTTGAAATCAAAAACTCTGGTTATAATTATGGACAACAACAAGTCTTAACTATCGCTACGGGTGGATTGGCAGGAATACCAACAGATTTAACAAAACCATTTAAAGAATTTCAAATTACAATCGATAAAACAATATCGGATGAATTTTCTGGATGGCATTTGGGGCAATTGGAAGTTCTAGATAAAATTGAAAATCAATTTGACGGAGTTACAAGATCTTTTAATATTTCTGTAAATTCTTCTCCAGTTACTATAAGAGCAGCAAAAGGTTCAAATATTGATGTCCAAGCAACTTTACTTGTATTCTTAAATGATGTCTTACAAGTTCCAGGAGAGGGTTATACATTTAATGGAGGGAGCGTAATTACATTTGCCGAAGCTCCAAGAGCAACATCAGCTGATGGCTCTGTTATTGGTGATAAATGCAAAATTCTTTTCTATAAAGGAAGTGGGGACGTTGATGTAATTTTCCGCGATGTTTTAGAAACAGTTAAACCAGGAGATAATCTAACAATCAAAGGGCAAGATGAAAGATTAGTTACTTCAGTGGTTTCCTCAAGTACTGTTGAAACTAATCCTTATAATGGAGAAGGAATCGATTCAAATCCTTCAAATCAAAGAGTTGTTGAATGGTGCAAGCAAACTTCCGACAAGATTATCAATGGACAAATTGTAAGTAAAGCAAGAGTATTAAATGCAGCACTCGTAAATCCAACTACATACATAATTCAACCTGTTGGTGTTGGTTCTACAATTGCTTATGTTGAAAGTGTAAGGACATTCTTTAATTCTGAGAAAGAAAACAACACTGTTCTCAATACACAAAATATTGTATTGACTTCTCAAGATTCAATTGTTGGAGCTTCAGCAACTGCTGTTGTTTCTGTTGCAGGAACAATTACTTCAATTTCCATCTCCGATGGTGGTGTTGGATATACAACTGCACCAGCAGTAATCATTGCAAATCCTGTTGGATATGGAACAACTGCAAGAGCAACTGCAACTGCAACTCTTACTGGCGATGCAGTTTCTTCAATCACAGTTTCTACACCTGGAACTGCATATACAACTACAAATCCACCAGTTGTTCTGATTGAAATTCCACAAACCATTTATGAAAATAACACTTCAGACTCTTACACTGGTGATTTTGGCACTATCGTTGGTGTGACTTCTACATCAGTTGGCGTTGCTTCTACTGGATTTGTTCTTGATTTGTTTATTCCAATTGATTCCTATTTGAGAGATACTTCTATTGTCAGCACTGCTACTACTATTAGTGGTATTCAAACTGGAGATTATTTCGTTGTTAAAAATAGTAATGTTGGAAGTGGAGTTACTTCCCTCTATCAAGACAATACTGTCTTAGGCATTACCACACAATTCTTGGATTGTGTCTATGAGGTGGCTTCTGTTTCCACTGCAACAACGTCTGTCGCTGGTGTTGGATTGACTTATATTAGAAGGGTAACCATTAGTGTTAGTGATTTGGGCGACATTTCTGGAATTGGAGCAACTGAATTCTATGGAGAATATTCATGGGGAATGGTTGATTTGGGAGTCAGAACTTCTCCACAAACATTTAATGCATATACTTTGAATGGTTCTGCTGGAATTTCAACATCATCAACTTTGACTAGAGCACAACCTCTGAAATTATCCAATTATACTTAAATAAATAGATAAAAAACACCGTCAAATGTCAGCAATTATAACTGATCAACTTCGTATACTAAATGCAAAAGAATTTGTTGCTAGTGTGGCTTCCACTAGCAACTCATATTACACTTTTGTTGGACTCCCAAATGCAACTGAAGTAAGTTCTACGTGGGATACTAGTCCACCAGATCCTAGAGATAACTTTGATGAAGAGAACAATTATTGGGACACAATGATTGCTTTGAAGAAAATTTCTTCATCAGATGCAAAACAAGTTGTTAGAAAAGTAACTTGGCAATCTGGAGTGACTTATGATATGTACAGACATGATATCAATCCAAATAATCCATCAAAACCTTCGAATGCTATTAGTTTATATGATGCAAATTATTATGTAGTTAATTCTGATTATAGAGTTTATATTTGCCTTCAAAATGGAACTAATCCAGAAAATCCCTCCGGAAGAGCATCTTTAGATGAACCAACTTTTACTGATTTAGAACCAAGAGAAGCTGGAACGAGTGGCGATGGGTATGTCTGGAAATATCTTTATACAATTAAACCAAGTGATATTATAAAATTTGATTCTACAAATTTTATGCCAGTTCCAACAAATTGGGACACCAGCACCGATAACGCTGCAGTGAGAGATAATGCAGCAACTAGCGGACAATTAAAAATTGTTACTATCACAAATAGAGGTGTTGGACTAGGAACAGCAAATAGAACATACACAAGAGTTCCAATTAAGGGTGATGGAACTGGAGCAGAAGCAACAGTAGTAATAAACAATAATTCAAAGGTAGAGTCCGTAACTATTTCCTCTGGTGGTTCTGGATATACATTTGGAACACTAGATCTTGCTTCCGGAAATGTTCCAACTGGATCAACAAATCCAGTATTTAATATCATTATTCCACCTCAGGGTGGACACGGAGCTGACATTTATAGAGAACTTGGTGCAAGAAATGCTCTAGTATATTCTAGAATTGAGAATGATTCCGAAAATCCAGATTTTATAACAGGTAATCAAATTTCAAGGATTGGTATTGTTCAAAATCCAAAAGCATATGATTCATTGCAAAATTTAGATTTAGATAAAGCAAGTGCAGTTTATGCTTTAAAACTTACTGGCGTTGGATATAGTTCTGCGACTTTTACGTCCGATTCTTTCATTACTCAAACAATTGGTGTTGGTTCTACTGCGGTAGGTAGAGTTATTTCATACGATCAAACTACAGGTGTTCTAAAATATTGGCAAGATAGAACAACTGCTGGATTTAATACGAATGGAACCCAAAATACTTCTCCAGTTTATGGATTTAAATTAAATAGATTTACTGCAGATCCAAATGGAGGATCAGTAAATATTTTGGGAGGTTCTACTACACTAGCTATTCAGACATCCTTTACAGGTATTTCAACTGTAATAAATAGTAGAACATACTACTTAGGTCAATCTTTCGCCAAGGGTGTGTCTCAACCAGAAGTTAAAAAATATTCTGGAAATATTATTTACGTTGACAATAGACCTTCAATTACTAGATCAACCAGTCAAAAAGAAGATATTAAAGTCATTTTGCAGTTCTAAAGAATTATGTCACAGGAAACAAATCTCAATGTAGCACCATATTTTGACGATTTTGATGCAAATAATGACTATTATAAAGTTCTTTTTAAGCCAGGATATCCTGTTCAAGCTAGAGAATTAACAACTTTACAATCAATCCTTCAAAATCAAATTGAAAAGTTTGGGCAGCATTTCTTTAAAGAAGGTTCTAAAGTAATACCAGGAAATACTGCATACAGTGCATCATATTATGCAGTAGAACTTGAAAATAATTATCTTGGCGTTCCACTATCAGATTATATTAATCAACTTATTGGAGCAAAAATAACTGGACTAACTTCCGGTGTTACTGCAGTAGTAAATAAGATAATCTTATCTAACGAGTCTGAAAGAGGGAACACAACATTATACGTTAGTTACTTGGGTTCTAATTCTCAAGATAATTCAAGTTTGCAATTTTCAGATGGGGAGCTTCTATCTTCAAATATAACAATAAGTTCTGCAAATACAATCATTGCTTCTGGAGAAGCGTTTGCATCAACTGTAGCGACTGATGCAACTTCAACTGGATCCGCATTTTCAATTTCCAATGGAATTTATTTTGCCAAAGGACAATTCTTAAATGTTAATGATGAAACCATACTTCTCGATCAATATGGAAATAAACCAAGTTATAGAGTAGGACTCTTAATAACTGAAGAAATTGTTAATTCTTATGTTGATTCATCTTTAAATGATAACTCAAATGGTTTTAATAATTACTCAGCTCCAGGAGCAGATAGATTAAAAATAACAACATCACTATTCAAAAAAAGTCTAGATGATTTTGATGATAATAATTTTATTGAACTTGCAACTATAACTGATGGTGTAATAAGATCGCAGAAGAAAAATGCAGATTATAGTATTATAGAAGATGAACTTGCAAGAAGAACTTATTCAGAATCTGGAGATTATTATGTAACTCCATTTGATTTATCTGTTAAAGAGTCATTAAATAACAATCTTGGTAACAAAGGAATATTTAATGTAAATCAATTAACATATGGTGGTTCAGTTCCAGCGGAAGATTTAGCTCTATATCAAGTATCTCCAGGAAAAGCTTTTGTTAGAGGTTATGAAATTGAAACTATTAGTCCAACATTTTTGGATGTTCCAAAACCAAGAACAACAAAAACTTTAAAAAATCAATCTATTAATTATAATACAGGTTCTACATTAAAACTCAATAGAGTTTATGGTTCACCAACCGTTGGAATTGGAAACACTTATGTTTTAAGTTTAAGAAATTCTAGAGTTGATGTCGATTCAATATCCAGTGTAGGAAAAGAAATCGGAGTTGGTAGAGTATATGACTTTAGATTAGACTCTGGATCATATAACTCAAATAATCCACAATTAAATGAATGGAACATCTCTTTATATGACATTCAAACCGTAACTGAAATTTCTCTGAATGAGCCAATTACATTATCAACTCCAACTTTCATAAAAGGAAAATATAGCGGAGCTACAGCTTTTCTTAAAAATTCTGTTTCTGCTGGAACAGCATTAACTGTTTATGAAAAAACAGGAGAATTTTCTAAAAATGAACCATTTATTTTTAATGGTGTTGAAAATACTAGAATTGCAATTGCAATTACCTCTTATGGAATCTCAGATATAAAATCTGTCTATGGCATTGTTGGTTCTGCCGCTACTTTTACAGCAGATGTCATACAGTCAGATTTTCTTACAATTGGTGTAGCTACAATTAGTGCTTATAATGCAATTGGCATTAGCACAATTACAAGTACTAATCCAACATTTCCAGGAAACATTAAGTCTGGTAATTTATTAAAATTCAGCAATCAAACATCATCAGATCCCGTTTTTGCATCTGTAGTCAGTGTTGGCACAACTCAAGTAACGATTTCTGGAGTAGCAACAGTTTTTGGCGTTTGCCAGGGAACACTTCCATCTACAACATTACAAGTTACTGATTTAAAAGTACTTACAACCGACTTAGAAACATCAACAGATAATTCATACTACACTGAATTACCAAAACCAAACATATCAGATGTAGATTTAACAGATGCATCTTTAACTATTAGAAAATCTTATACTGTTAATATTACTGATAATCAACTTTCAACAACCGTTCTCTCTGGAACAAATGAAACATTTTTACCATTTGATCCAGAAAGGTATTTGCTAATTAGATCTGATGGGGGAACAGAGGCACTTACATTAGATAAGTTCTCCCTAACGAATGGTTCGACTCAACTCCAAATTTATAACCTAGGTTCTAATGATACTGGTGCAACTCTAGTTACCACCCTTAGAAAAATTAAACCAAAAGCAAAGGTAAAGGTAAAGAATAGAGTTAATAGTTTAATAGTAGATAAATCAAAATATGAATCTTCTGGAATAGGATCAACTACTCTAAATGACGGATTAACATCTGGCACTTACCCATATGGAACCAGAGTTCAAGATGAAAATATCTCTTTAAATGTTCCGGATATTATTCAAATTCATGCAGTTTATGAATCTCCAGACACATCAAGTCCATCAGCACCAACAGTTGTTTTTTCATCAATTACTGGACCTACAGGAAAAACATCAGATATAATTATTGGAGAGATGTTCACTGGACAAACTAGTGGCGCTAGTGCTATTTGTGCAGAAAGATTGTCAGATTCGCAAATCTCATTTATCATAAAAAATAATATTAACTTTAAAGAGGGAGAAATTGTAGTATTTGAAGAGTCTAACATTCAAGCAGTCATTACTACTTTAAACACTCCAAGTTTCAACGTTTCTTCTAATTACACATACGATAACGGACAAAATGTGTCCTTCTATGATTATGGATTTATTACAAGAAAATCGGATGCTAAGGAACCAAGTAGAAAAATAAAAATTTATTTTTCAAATGGATATTATCAATCTTCAGATGATGGTGATATCACAACTGTAAATTCATATAATGGTTTTGATTATGTAAGAGAAATTCAAACAGTAAATTCGACTAGAAATGCAGATATCATTGATATAAGACCCAGAGTTTCTGATTATACAGTTTCTTCAACAAATTTAAGATCTCCATTAGAGTTTTATGGACGCACATTCACCTCTTCTGGAAATTCTGCGGCAAACATTTTATCTTCAAATGAATCAATAGTAACTAATTTTTCATTCTATCTTGGAAGAATTGATAGGGTTTATCTAACAAAAGATGGAAAATTCCAAATTAAATATGGAACTCCATCAGAAAAACCAGAAAAACCAGTATCTGTAGATGATGCTTTAGAAATTGCATCAATTTCACTCCCACCATATCTTTACAACATATCTCAAGCTTCATTGACTTTCTTGGAACACAAGAGATATAGAATGGTTGATATTAAACAACTTGAAAATAGAATAAAAACTCTTGAATATTACACTGCGCTTTCTCTATTAGAAACTAATACATCTAATTTATTCATTCCAGATTCAACAGGAATTAACAGATTTAAATCTGGATTTTTCGTAGATAATTTTACATCTCTTCTTGCTCAAGAAAATTCTACGATATTTAAAAATAGTATTGATATCAAAAATAAGGAATTAAGACCTCAACATTATACTGACTCAATTGACTTAATACAAGGTCCTGTTACAAATGTAGATCCAAATAGAGATTTAGCTTTTGCTGCTCCAGAAGGGACTAATATTAAAAAGACGGGAGATGTTGTCACTCTTAATTATTCTGAAGTAGAGTGGCTGAAACAAACATTTGCCACAAGATCCGAGAGTGTAACTCCATTTTTAGTCAGTTTTTGGCAAGGTTCAGTTGAACTTACGCCAGCGTCTGATACATGGGTGGATACTGTAAGAGTAGAAGCTAAAATTATTAATACAGAAGGTAATTTTGCAGAAACTCTTGCTTTAGCTTCTAGAACCCTTAATGTTGATCCTCAAACTGGACTTTCTCCAACAATTTGGAATGCTTGGGAAACAACTTGGACTGGACAAGAAGTAGTTGAAAATACCGCAGATAGAACAGAAACTACAAATAGCGGTGGACGTTGGGGAGCAAGAGGACTCCGTGGTAATGGTAATTTAACTGGCGGAGAGTGGATTACTGAATCAACTACAACAGTATTTAAGGATACTTTAAGAGAAGTCAGAGACACTGGTGTACAAACTAGAACTGGAAATAGAACTATAGTTACTGAACAGTTTGATAATACTTCTGTCGGTGATAGAGTAGTAAGCAGAAACTTGATTTCATTTATGAGATCTAGAAACATTCAGTTTGTTGCTAAAAAGGTAAAACCATCAACTCAATTATATGCATTCTTTGATGGCGTAAATGTAACCAAATATTGTGTTCCAAAACTTCTTGAAATTAGTATGTTATCTGGAGTTTTCCAAGTTGGCGAAACAGTTATAGGAAAATCCAGACCGACTGGAATCTTACCATTAGATTCTAGAAACATAGATCCAAAAATTACGTTTAGGGTTGCACAATCTAATCACAAAGAAGGTGCATATAATAACCCATCAAATGTATTTTTAACTAATCCATATAACGCACAAACCTTACCATTAAGATATTCCTCAACTTCTTCAGTATTGAATATTGATACATTCTCCTTATCAAATCAACCTGAAGGTGGATTTACTGGTTGGGTAGAACCTGATATGATTCTTGTTGGGCAAACTAGTGGAGCTCAAGCTATTATCTCTAATGTCAGATTAATTTCTGATATTTCTGCAACTTTAATTGGAAGTTTCTATATTCCTAATCCAAACTCTTCAAGTAATCCAAGTTTTGAAACTGGAAATAAAGTATTTACTTTAACAAACAGTGCAATTAACGATCAAAATAATGCAACGACAATTGCTGAGGAAGGTTTTATATCTAGTGGAACTTTAGAAACAGTACAAGAAAATATCATTTCTATCAGAAATGCTAGAATTGAAAATAAACAAGAATTTGAAGAAAGAGCCACTTCCAAAACTACGGGCACTCAAGTTATTTCAACACAAGCAATTTCTTCTTCTTCAAGAACAAATGTAGATATTGTTTGGTATGATCCTCTTGCACAATCATTCTTAGTTGAGGATGAAACTGGAGTATTTTTAACGAAGTGTGAGGTTTTCTTCAGTTCTAAAGATGATCTTGATATACCAGTAACTTTCCAACTTAGAACGATGCAGGGTGGATTCCCAACACAAAAGGTAATCCCATTCTCAGAAGTTATTTTGAATCCATCCGACGTGAATGTCTCTGCAGATGGATCAGTTTCAACTACTTTTAATTTCAAAGCACCAGTCTATCTTGAGGGTGGAACGGAGTATTGTATATGTTTAGCTTCTCTATCCACAAAATATAGTGTTTATGTTTCAAGGATTGGAGAGACTGATTTAATTACACAAACATTTATTTCAAACCAACCTTATCTGGGTTCACTATTTAAGTCACAAAATGCATCTACTTGGGAACCAAGTCAATGGGAAGATTTGAAATTTACTTTATATAGAGCAGAGTTTGTTCCTAATGGTTCCATAGAGTTTTATAGTCCAGAACTCTCAGAAGGAAATAATCAAATTCCAGTTTTAATGCCAGATTCATTGAATCTAAATTCAAGAAAAATTAGAGTTGGACTAGGCTCAACTCTACAAGATTCTGGATTGACATTAGGTAACACAATTTTACAACAAGGAACGAATGCAACAGGAAATTATGTTGGAAATGCTGGAATTGCTACAGGAACTTTAAACATTATTAATGCTGGTATTGGATATACTCCATCTTCTGGAACTTTCCAATTTAATGGAGTACCACTTACAAACATAACTGGAAATGGTAAAAATGCGAAAGCAAATATTACTATTGAAAATGGAGTGGCAATAGCTGCAACAATTTCAGAATCTGGACCTGGGTATTCTGTCGGTGACGTTTTGGGTATAGGAACTATTGGCGCTAATTCTCTAGGGTTGAACGCCAGACTTTCTATTGTTTCTATTGCAAATACCAATCAATTAATATTAGATAATGTTCAGGGAGATTTTATCATCTCTGGTGTCGGCAAAACCGTTCAATATATTAATAACTCCGGAATTACTACAATTCTAAACAGTGCATCTGGTGGAAATGTTCAAATTTCTGATATTGATGTTGTTTCTGATGGACTTCATATTGTTGTTAATCACAAAAATCATGGAATGTATTTTGAGCAGAATTATGTGACAATTTCTGATACACAGTCTGATATTATTCCGACAAAACTTACCGTTGCATATGATTCAACGTCTACTTCACCCATTTCAATTGATAGTTCTGCAAACTTTGGAACATTTGAAAATGTGGGTGTAGGAACTACAAACTTAGGATACGTTTTAATTGGAGATGAGGTTATCTCTTATAGTTCCGTATCATCAGGCACTCTTGGTGGAACTATTTCTAGATCTGTAGATAGTACAGTTGCTAAGAATTATCCAGCAGGAACATTAGTCTACAAGTATGAACTTAGTGGAGTTTCATTAAGAAGAATTAATAAAACACATAATCTAGAAGATGTAACTGTTTCCGATCCTATTACATTTGATTCATATAACATTAAGTTAGATATGGGATCTAGTGGAGTAGGAAGATCTGATGGACTAAGTTATCCAAAACTTTATACAAATCAGTCAAAATCTGCTGGTGGATATGGTATTAGAGCAACTCAAAATGTTCCATTTGAGATTGTAACTCCTGTTGTTCAGAATCTAACAGTTCAAGGAACTTCAATTAATGCAGAGATTAGAACAGTTACTGGTTCTAGTATTAGCGGCAACGAAGTTCCATATAGTGATGCTGGATTTGAAACTATTTCTTTGAACAAAACAAATTATCTGTCAAGTCCAAGAATAATTTGTTCAAAAGTTAATGAAACTAATAATCTTGCAGCACTATCTCTTCCAGGAAATAAATCTATGAATTTGAGAGTCAACTTAGATTCTATAGATTCTAGAGTAAGTCCTGTCCTTGATACGCAAAGAATAAGCACGATTTTAACTTCGAATAGAGTTAATAGTGTTATTTCAAATTATGCAACTGATAATAGAGTCAATAGCATTTCAGAAGATCCTACTGCTTTCCAATATCTGTCTAAAGAAATTGTTTTAGAAAATCCAGCAACTTCTATAAAAATTCTAATTAATGCTCACGTAAATCTGTATTCAAACATAAGAGCTTTCTATGCTATCAGTCAGACAGAAAACTTTGTTCCAATTTATGTTCCATTCCCAGGATATAATAATCTAAATGAAAGAGGACAAATTATTAATATTGCAGATAATGATGGACTGTCGGACTCATATATTTCACCATCCACCTCGGTAGGATTCTTGACACCAGAAATTGAATATAAAGAATATGCATTTACCGCAGATAATTTACCATCATTCAAATCATACAGAATTAAAATTATTATGACATCAACTAATCAAGTTTATGTTCCTAGAATGAGAGATTTGAGAGTAATTGCACTTGCTTAATATGGATTATTTGAAAGTCGAAGGTCATAGCCATCTCTATAGAGATCCAAAAACAAATTCAATTATTAATAGAAATATGTCTGAATATCAAGAGTATGTCTCAAGAAAAAATATCAAAAATGAAGAGAATCAAAAAATACAAAATCTTGAGGTAGATATTGCTAATATGAAGGATGATTTAAATGAAATCAAATCTCTATTAAGGAGTTTAGCAAATGAATCCAGATGACATTAAATTGGAAAATCTAACAAAAAGTTTTGAATATACAAAAGCATGTATAGAAATTGATTCCATTGAAGATGTAGAAGATCTTAGAACCATTTCAAAAGCATATATGAAGTTATATCTGAAACAACAAGAAGTTGTTTCAGAACTAATAAAACCTAATAAGACATAACTAATAAATACTTAAAAAGTAGAAGATAATGGCGCAACCATCTACTAGGCAACAATTAATCGACTATTGTAAAAGAAAACTGGGAGCGCCAGTTTTAGAAATTAATGTTGCCGATGAGCAAATTGATGATTTAGTGGATGATGCAGTTCAATTTTTCCAAGAAAGACATTTTGATGGCGTATACCCAACTTTTTACAAGTATCAAGTAACTCAAAATGATATAGACAGAGGTAGAGCTCGTGGAGGTAATGCTGGTGGAGTTGGAATTGCTACTACAACTGCAACAGCAAATATAGTTGGAACAGCGACAACTTTTGCTTATGAAGAGAATAGTAATTATTTGCAAGTTCCTCCAAATGTAATCGGAGTGAATAAAATATTCATGTTTGATGGTTCTAACACCATAACTCATAATATGTTTAGTGTTAAATATCAATTATTTTTAAATGATATTTACTACTGGGGTACAACTGAACTTTTAAGTTATGCAATGGTTAAAACTTATTTGGAAGACTTAGACTTTTTACTTAATACACAGAAGCAAATAAGATTTAATAAAAGACAAGATAGACTATATTTGGATATTGATTGGGGTTCTGTTAGAGCTGGGCAATATTTTATCATTGATTGTTATTCCACACTAGATCCAAATGACTTTTCAAGAGTTTGGAATGACTCATTCCTAAAACCATATTTAACTTCTCTCATAAAAAGACAATGGGGACAAAATTTAATTAAATTCCAAGGAGTTAAACTTCCAGGAGGAATTGAGTTAAATGGAAGACAAATTTATGATGATGCTCAGAGAGAAATTGATATTTTGATGGAAAAAATGTCAAGCACTTATGAATTACCACCACTTGACATGATAGGATAATGTTAAATCCATTTTTTCTTCAAGGATCTCAAACTGAACAGAGTTTAGTTCAAGATTTAATAAATGAACAACTTAGAATGTATGGGGTTGAAATTTATTATATTCCTAGAAAATATTTGACAACAAATACTGTCATTAAAGAGGTAATAGAGTCTAAATTTGATTCTTCATATCCAATAGAAGCATATGTAGAAAACTATGAGGGATACAGTGCAAATCCAGTAATATTATCAAAATTTGGTATTCAAGCTCTAAATGAATTATCAATTACTATATCAAAAGAGAGATTTGAAAACTATATCACACCACTAACAAAAAATCTTAGCAATATTGAATTATCTACAAGACCTAAAGAGGGAGATTTGATATATTTTCCTCTTGGTGATAGACTTTTTGAAATTAAATTTGTAGAACATGAAAAGCCATTCTATCAACTACAAAAAACATATGTTTATACTTTAACTTGTGAATTGTTTAGATATGAGGATGAAATTATCGACACTGGTATTACTGATATCGATGATAGTATTGAAGTAGAAGCAAATCTACAAACTTTAACTTTAGTTGCTGCCGGTACAACAGCAACAGCTATTACCACTATTGCAAATGGTGGAGTTATATCTATAACTGTAACTAATCGAGGTGAAAAATACACGTCTGTTCCAACAGTTGCTATTTCATCGTCACCATCTCCAGGAGGTACAGCAATCGGAATTGCAACACTGATTAGTGGAATTGTCAATTGTGATGGAACGGAAATAGGATCTAAAGTTCAGGGAGTTCAAATTATTAATCCTGGTTATGGTTATACTGTAAGTCCAGGAATAGTATTCATTGGAGGTGGTGGTTCTGGAGCAGCTGCTACAACAAGAATTTCTAATAATTCTATTGGAATAGTAACTATTACAAGCGGCGGTTCTGGATATACAACGTCTCCAGCAGTAACATTTAGTTCTCCTGGAATTGGAACAACAGCAACTGGATTGGCAATTGTAAGCGCAGCCGGTACAATAAGTGCAATTAGAATCACTAATGCAGGTGCTGGATATACAACAATTCCAACAATTACTATAGGTTCACCATATATGGTTGGAGTTGGAACTTTTGTTCTGAATGAAACTATAACGGGTAGTTCAAGTGGAACAACTGCAATTGTAAAATCTTGGAACTCTGTTAGTGGAGAGTTAAAGATAACAAATACTACAGGAGATTTTTCAATAGGAGAAACAATAGTTGGTTCTGCTAGCTCTGCATCATATCAATTAAAGTCTACACAAGAATATAATACAGTAAATCAATATCCACAAAATAATGAAATAGAAATAGAAGCGGATGAGATTTTAGATTTTTCAGAATCAAATCCTTTCGGAAATCCATAACATAAATACTTCTATCTATAAATTTTGATGTACAGTAGGTAATAGGATGTTTGAATATTTTTATCACGAAATATTAAGAAGAACTGTAATTTCATTTGGAAGTCTCTTCAATAATATTCAAATACAACATAAAGATTCTTCCGGAAATATTAAGAGTAATATTAAAGTTCCTCTTGCATATGGACCTACTCAAAAGTTTTTGGCTAGATTAGAGCAGTCTCCAAATCTAAACAAACCAGTTCAAATAACATTACCAAGAATGTCGTTTGAATTTGTAGGATTAAGTTATGATGGTACAAGAAAAGTTACAACTACCCAAACCTTTATAACATCAATAGCGGGCGTTGGAACTGATGTAAGAAAAGCATATATGCCCGTTCCTTATAATATGGCGTTTGAGTTATCAATTTATACTAAATTAAATGATGACATGCTTCAAATTGTTGAACAAATTTTGCCATATTTTCAACCTTCGTATAATTTGACAGTTGATTTGGTAGAAACAATTGGGGAGAAAAGAGATATACCTGTTGTAATTGAAAATATTACAATGCAAGATGATTATGAGGGTGATTTTACTACTAGAAGATCTTTAATTTATACCATAAGATTTACTGCTAAAACATATCTTTTTGGACCCATTTCTTCTTCAAGTGCTGCATCGAAAGATCTTATCAAAAAAGTTTCTATTGGATATATTTCTGGAGATGTCACCAAAACACCAACTAGAGAACTTACTTATGCTGTTGAACCTAGAGCGATTCAAAGTTATTCTGATAACATAGTAACAAATCTTTCTCAGGATATAGGAGCTGATTCGACACTCATCACAGTTAATGATGCATCTTCTATTTCAGAAAATACTTATATTACAATAGATAATGAAGAAATGTATGTTGATACTAAATCCGGAAATACTTTAACTGTCAAGAGAGGACAAGACTCAACAACAAAACAATCGCATGTTTCAGGAGCACCAATAAAACTTATCACATCAGCAGACAACGATTTAATTCCAATTGGCGATGATTTTGGATTCAGTGACACTCTATGAAAATGACAAAAAACTTTGATAAGTTAAATGATACTTTTAATGTATCTGCAGACATTGTTCCATCAGAAATTGAAAGTGTAAGTCTCTCTTTAGAAAAAACAGACACAAACACAACCAATAATGATATTAAAAAAGACTATGAATATACTAGAGGGAATTTATATTCATTGATAGAAAAAGGACAGGAAGCAATCAATGGTATTTTAGAACTAGCTCAAGAAAGTGAAATGCCAAGAGCTTATGAAGTTGCGGGACAACTTATCAAAAATGTTGCAGATGCAACTGATAAATTGATGGATCTTCAAAAAAAATTAAAAGATATTGAAGAAGAAAAATCATCAAAAAGTCCAACAACAGTTAATAATGCTTTATTTGTTGGTTCTACTGCGGAACTTGCAAAACTGTTGAAGTCAAAAGATATTGAAGAAGATAAATAATTAAAAAACCATGACAGCAATTCCTGCTATCAATCTTGTAATTCCTCAAGGAACTACATTTTCTGAAACTTTTATTTCAACTGAATCTGATGGCTCGGTTACTAACCTAACCGGATATACAGGAACAGCTAAAATGAAAAAATGGTATGGTTCTAGTTCATCTGTCACATTTAGTGTAAGTGTCACGACATCTACGGGAGAAGTAGCTATAGGATTAACACCCGGACAAACACTTGAATTAGAACCTGGAAGATACTACTATGATGTAAGATTGCAATCTTCCTCAGGAACAGTATCTAAATTAGTGGAAGGAATGGCAATGGTTCAGGCTGGAATTACAACTTAACTAATAACCACAATGTCTAATACTGTTAGAGCAATTTCATCTTCTAATGTTGTTAGAAAAAAAGTAGAGCAAACGAGTAAAGTAACTTTGTCTAGAGTTGCGACAGATTTGAAATATATGGCGGATGTCAATTTTGGTGAATTAGATTCCAGTCAAGATGGTAAACTAGTTTCTTATGATTCAACTCAAAATAAATTTGTTTTAATTACTGCGGATCAAGTATTAATATCCTCTGTTGAGGATAATGATGTTCCTGATGTTTTTGTTAGAAATCTTGAAGATGAACTTGATACTGCAGCATTGACAACAGGAATTGATGGAGGGTCATTCTAATGGCAACCAATTATGCAACTCAATTAAGAACTCTAAATGATGTTCAAGTAGATCCTCTTAATTCTTCAAAAAATAAAAACGTTCTAAAATATGATCATTCACGCGGAAAATTTGTTTTAATTAGCACAGACAATATATTATCTGGGATTTCTACCGGAGTCGTCCCTAATGTTTTTGTCAGTACTGTCCAAGGGGAACTAGATTTAACTAGAATAGAAAGTTCTGGAGTGGATGGAGGAACTTTCTAAATAGTATTATCAAAATAATACAAATAAAATAGATGGCATCTCCCGTAATTCAACTTAAGAGAGGTCTTCTTGCAAATCTTCCTGGATTACAGGTAGGTGAACCTGGGTTTACAACAGATAGTTATGATTTTTACATTGGTTTAACCTCAGAAACCTCTACAAATAAATTTTTTGGTTCTCACCGTTATTGGACGAAAGAAACAACCTCTACTGGTAGCGGACTAAACCTTGTAGAAGGCACAAGTAACGGCACTGAATATATTACATTAAAGGCACCTAATAGTCTTTCTGGAATTACAACCTTTACACTTCCTGGTGCTGACGGAAGTAATGGGCAAGTTCTTGTTACGAATGGATCAGGTACTCTTTCTTTTTCTGACGTTTCAACAAACTTAAGTATTGCTGGTGGGACTGGAACAGATACAGTTTCTCTTCTCACAGATACTCTCACATTTGCTGGTACTGCAAACGAAATCGATACTGCGGTAACAAACAACCAAGTTCAAATTGGTTTACCTGATGATGTAATAGTAGGAAATGCATTAACTGTAACTGGTGCATTAACTGCAAATGGCAATGTAACTCTAGGAAATGCTGGAGGAGACTTAGTTACCGTTGTAGGTCTTACTACATTTACCACTAGTAATGTTTATATCAGTAATCAACTTTATGTTGGTGGTATTGAGGTAACTGGTGGTGCTACAATCGGACAAGATATAGTAACTAGAAACTTCACGGCAACTGGTGTTTCTACCTTTGTCGGTGCCGTAACATTTGAAGGTGGCACAATTACTCTTGGTGATGCTCCAACAGATAACGTTGTATTTGCTGCAGATGTTAATTCCAACATCATTCCAAATACTGACAATACTTATGACTTTGGTAATGGTTCCCAGAGATGGAGAAATGCAAATTTCTCCGGTATAGTAACTGCAACAACTTTTGTTGGTGCTTTAACAGGCACAGCAACATCAACAACAAATATTCCAAACCTGACAGGTGCTATTACCTCAAATAACACCACAACATCATTAGGTTCATTTAGTTCTTCTGACTTAGCAACAGCACTTACTGATGAAACTGGTTCTGGAGCAGCAGTATTTGCGAATACTCCTACACTTGTAACTCCTGTTCTTGGAACTCCAACATCAGGTACACTCACCAACTGTACTGGTCTTCCAGTATCAACGGGTATCAGTGGTCTTGGCGCTAACGTTGCAACATTCCTCGCAACTCCTTCATCGGCAAACTTAGCATCAGCAGTTACTGATGAAACTGGTTCTGGTGCCCTTGTATTTGCAAACAGCCCAACTCTGGTAACTCCTGTTCTCGGTGCTGCAAGTGCAACGAGTATTGAAGTATCTGGTTCAGTAAATGTTGGAACTGCTTTAAGTGCTCCAACTGTTAAAGTTGCAACTCTTCAGCATTCTAATGGTACTCAAGCAGCAACGATTGATACTTCGGGCAACTTAACTGCAGCACAAAACCTGACGGTTAGTGGAAACCTTTATGTAAATGGTTCTACAACACAGGTTAATACATCCTCAATGACTGTAGAGGATAGAACTATTGAACTGGGACAAGTTGACGGTTCTGCCCCTTCTTCTGCAACAACTTGGGACTTAGGTGTTCTGTTTAATTACAATGCATCAGGTGCGAAGAAGTCTGCTGTTATTTGGGAACATGCAGATGGAAGATTTAAGTTCGGTTCACAAGTTTCTGATGGTGGTGGTACTGATAATGATAGTCCACAAATCACTGTTTCAAACTATGCAGCAATTGAAATTGCGGCATTGTGGATAAATGATTGTGCAGGACAATCGCAAGTTATTAATTGTTCTGCTGGAGTGAGAAAATTAGAAAATATAACCATCGATGGTGGTACATTCTAAACTATCCAATATAATCTAAATAGGGGGGAATTATCCCCCTCTTTTTATGACCGAAGAAGATTTGAAATCTGTCCTCACAAAATATCAGCAGAAAACTTTTGAACTATTCAATAAAAATATTGTACTAGAAACTCAAGTGGAGACATTATCTTCTACTATTGATTCTTTGACATTGGAAATAGAAAAATTAAAAAAACCAAATAAAACAAAAAGCGAGTTCCAATAAATTCATAAATAATAAAAAGTCAAATATATATTTGACTCTATGGTAAATACCAAAATGAGAGAGTTGAATGGCAGATCCAAATATTAGGATAAAAAGATCGGCAGTCCCCGGTAAGAGACCGTCTCTTGCTGATTTGCAACTAGGAGAACTCGGTCTTAATACCTTTGACGCAGAATTATATACTCGTAGAGAAAGAACAGGAATCGGTTCCGATATCGTAAGATTAGGGGCTGGAACAACAGTAACAAATATAATATATGTCACAACAGACGGAAGCGATACAAACACAGGAACAAAACTTGGAGATGCAAAAGCAACAATCGCAGGAGCAGTTGCAATCTCAACAACAGGAACTGTTATTAAAGTTTCTTCTGGAACTTATGTAGAAAATAATCCAATAAAATTACCACCTCAAGTTAGTATTGTTGGGGAAAGTTTGAGAGAGGTTACAGTAACTCCACAAAATCAAAATTCTGATTTATTTCATGTAGCACCTGGAAATTATATTGAAGGATTATCATTTGTTGGGATAATGAGTGTTGGAAAAGGAGTTTTTGCTTTTGATCCAGATACGATTAGAAACATTAACCAATCCCCATATATCAGAAATTGTACCAATTTTATAGAAAATAGTTCCGGATTAAAAATTGATGGCAATCATGCTCTTGGAGACACTAAGAGTATGGTTATGGATTCATACACTCAATTCAATAAAAATGGAATTGGCGTATCAATAACAAATGAAGGATATGCTCAATTAGTTTCATTATTTACTATTTGTACCGACATAGCAGTCTTCTGTGGATCTGGAGGAGCATGTGATTTAACAAATTCAAACTCTTCATTTGGTAATTATGGGTTGATTGCAGATGGAGTAAGTGAGGTAAAAACAACTGGTATTATTACTTCGGTAGCAGAAGCAGGGGAAACAAGTTTTGTAATTTCTGGAGTTGGAACACAAAGACCGTATGATGGGCAGGTAGTTTATTTCGATCAACTCTATTATGAATTGGATACAGTAACTGTTGGCGCTGCAGGAACTGGTTATACAAACCAACCAATTGTTACCATAAGCGATCCTTCAACATCTTGGGGTATACCTGCACAAGTTGTTGCGACTGTTGAAAATGGTTCTATTTCAGAACTAACGATAGTGTCAAATGGAAGGGGATATACAACTACACCAACAATAACAATTTCATCCCCAGATGTTGGTATTAATACTGCAACAGCAGTATTAACAGTAAAACCGAAGTATTATTCGATAGAAAGCGCAACTTTCCCACAATCTGGAATCTGCACTATTACTATTAATGAGCAACTACCTTATTCAGTGGGAGTGGGCACAACAGTCCCAATATTTAAACAAAGTAGAATTCTTGCATCTGGACATTCTTTTGAATATATCGGTTCTGGAGTGACTGTTGCAACAGCACTACCACAAACTGGTGGAGTTCCAATTCAAGAGAATGAAACTGTTGCTAAAAACGGTGGATTAGTAGTTTATACCAGCACAGATCAAGCTGGCAACTTTAGGATTGGTGATGGTGTTGTTATCAATCAACAAGCAGGAACTATTTCTGGAAACTTTTATTCCAAAAGTTTATTCGCAAACGTTACGCCAATCATTCTAGCATTAGGAGGTTAATATAATGGCACTAGCACTTAATGTATATAAAACAATAACATCAATAGCATCAACAAGTTCCGTTGGAATTTATACAGCTCCAGTCGGATATGCTGGTGTTGTTCTTTTAGCTCAAGTAGCAAATGTAGGATCTGAAACTTATACCGTAACAGTATCTCACAAAAGATCTGTTTCTGGCATCGCAGTAACGACTGAAATTGTAAAAGATTATGCAGTTCCAGCTAATGATTCTGTTAGCGTATTGGATGGAAAATTAATTTTGGAATCAAATGATGTTTTGATGTTATCTGCTAATAATGCTTCTAATTTGAAATTTATCGGAAGTATTTTGGAGACACTAAAGTAATATGACAAAACTTTTAAGTGGTAGATTAAGAAACTTAAATGTAGGAATATCTTCTTATACGGAAGATAGTAGGGTTCTTACTGCTACTGGTGATGCTTTTATTAGTGGAGATTTACGAGTTGTTGGAATAACCACTTTGGGTGGGTTAACTTTTCCGACGACGGATGGAACTAATTCACAAGTTTTATCAACAAACGGGAGTGGCGTATTAACTTTCCAATCAGTTTCTAGTTTAACCGGTATTGACTGGAATGCAGACTCTGATTTTGGTTTAATTACAGATTCCGCAACTCTTACAAGCGATTTAGGATTAATAACAGATTCTGGTTCACAATCATATGGTCTTGGATTTATTGTTACTCAAGGACTTATATATCCAAATCAGTTTGTTTTACCTTCTTTTACTGTTTCCACTTTACCATCAGCAAATCCTGCAGGACAAATGCTGTTTGTCACTGATGAAACCGGTGGTTCCATCCCTGCTTTCTCCGATGGAACAAACTGGAGAAGACTCTCAGATAGAGAAATAGTATCTTAATTTTATTTTAAAGGAGAAAGCAAATGGCAACACAAGTCCAACTTAGAAGAGGTACATCAACTCAACATACTTCATTTACAGGAGCAGTAGGTGAGGTAACAGTAAATACTACAAATAAATCTGTACATGTACATGATGGATCCACCCAAGGTGGTTTTGAGTTAGCAAGAGCAGATTTAAGTAATTTTAGTGGAGTTATTACTGCAACAACATTTAGTGGAACTATTGGCGACATAACAGGAACTGCAGCGACGACAACGACAACTACAGCGACAGCAATTGTTTCTATTAGTGCTTCAACTTATAGATCTGCTGTTTTTCAAGTTCAATCTGTTGAAGGAACTAAGTATAATATAACTACAATTAATGTAATTCATGATGGTTCCGAAACATATATGACAGAATATGGAACAATTAATCAACCTGTTGGAGTTGCCACTTTTTCAACTGATATTAATGGAGGTTCCTTAAGATTATTGGCATATCCTGCTTCAGCAAATAGCACTACATTTAAAGTAATGACAACATCAATAGACGTATGAAAACTTTTAAACAGTTTCAAGAAGACTGGACTAATAAATATAAAAAGAGTATTGATTGCTCCAATCCAAAAGGATTTTCTCAACGTGCTCATTGTGCGGGAAGAAGAAAGAGAGCAAAAGGTGAGCATACTAAATCAAAACCAGTTGAATAATGCACAAGTTAAAGTCCCATAAAACAGTTGAACAAATTGCAAAGAAGCATCGTCTTGATGTTTCTTTTATACAAAAGCAACTTGATATGGGTGAACCTATTGAGCATGAGCATACAAAAGATCATGATTTGGCAAAAGATATTGCTCTTCAACATTTAGATGAAATTCCAGACTATTATACTCGTTTAAAAAAGATGGAAGCATCTGCCAAAAAAGAACATAAAAAATTTAAAGATGTGAATATTGATGAGGCAGGTTCTTTACATCATTGGTTTAAGGGTTCAAAGTCTAAAGATGGAAAACCGGGATGGGTTCAAGCAGATGGTTCTCCATGTGCAAATGAACCGGGAGAAACCAAAACTCCAAAATGTTTTAGTAGTGCAAGACTTGCTGCATTGAAAAGAAAAGGCAAAAAAGGAGAATCTATAATTAAATCTGCTGTTCGTCGTAAACGTGAAGAAGATCCAGGGCAACAACAAAAATCTGGAGCATCAAAACCAACGAACGTTCCAACCTTTGCTAAAGGAAGAAAAAGCAAAGATTATGTAAAACCAGAACCAGGATTAAAAGAGACTATGGAAATCCAGGAAGCACAAAGAGATAAACCAGGTAAAGGCAGTGGAACGAAGGATGCCTGTTACCATAAAGTCAAAAATAGAGTAAAAGTTTGGCCTAGTGCGTATGCAAGTGGACAATTAGTTCAGTGCCGCAAAGCAGGTGCAGATAATTGGGGAACAAAATCCGAAGCAGTTGAAGAGCAAAGATATTGCCCATTATGTGATAAGAGAGAAACTAGATCTGAATGTTCTTACGGCGGTAAGGCATGGGATAAGGTTTCTGTAAAAGATCATGAATATTCAATGGCGAGATCTGAATTAAAAACCATTCTTGATGCTGCAAAAAGACTTCAAATGAAAGTTGGCAAAGGTGAAGGAGATTTGGAAGCATGGGTTCAATCCAAAATTACCAAAGCAGCAGACTACATTGATACTGCAGCAGATTATGTTACAAGTGGAGAAATGGAAGAGTCAGTTGGATTTACAATTGACACATCAGCACATAAAACAGCAAGAAGAAGAGAGAGAATTAGAACTTTAGCAACTCAAGGAGTTGGTGGAGAACAAGATGTTGCAAAGAAAAAATTAGGTGCAACTCCAGAACTTCCTAAAGTTAAAGAAGAAACTTTAGTTGATAAAATTAAAAATGAAATTGTTGTTGAAAAATGTTGGACGGGTTATAAGAGAAAGAAAGGTACTTCGGAATTTGATAAAGGTTCTTGTGTAAAAGAAGACAGTGTAACTATTGAAGATGTTAATGGAAATACTTTTGCAGAAGTTGTTGATTTGATTCAACCAGAACCAATCAAAGGGTTTAAGTGTCAAATTGAAGAAGCAACTAGATTACAATCTCAATATGGCAATATTGTTGCTGTTACTATTATGTGGAGAGGAAAATATTATGCTATGAGAATGTTTTTCCCACAAGCAAAACTTCCATCTCGTCAAGATGTAACTTTAGAAATTCAAAAAGTTTATCCCGAAGCAAAAGTAGTGCATCATTCAGTTTCTGAATTTACTCCGGGACAACCAATTCTTCAAGCAGGTTTTCAAGGAGGAAGTGCTGCCAAGTTGGGTTCAAATAAAAATTATGTAAAACCAATGGGAGAAGAGGTTGAAGTAAAAGAAGATTGGCAAAAAGTCAATCGTCAAGATAAGACTGATGGATTAAGTCAGAAAGCAGTTAATGCATATCGTAGAGAGAATCCAGGTTCAAAATTACAAACTGCTGTAACTGAAAAAAAACCAACAGGTAAAAGAGCAGCACGTCGTAAATCTTTTTGTAGCAGAATGAAAGGTATGAAAACAAGATTGACTTCTGCAGAAACTGCAAGAGATCCAGATTCAAGAATCAATAAAGCCCTTCGTCGTTGGAACTGTAATTAAGATGAAATCATTTCAACAATTCCTCTCAGAAAGTGTAAATATTGCAGGAGATTTCAATGGGAATCTCTATATTGGTGGTTCAGAAACTCAACCAGAACCTGTTGGCGAATCTTTTTTTGCTGACATTGTTTGGGAAGGAAAGATTTATCGTATGGAAATTGAAGGTAGTATGATGTCAAAAAATGAACTTGCAGAGGAACTTCAGGGGGAGTATCCTGGTGCAATTGTTCATAACATATATCCAGCACAATCTCAAAGTTCTTTAAAAATCAAGAATTCTCAGAGGTATCAACCAGAAAAACTAACTTGGGGTGAATAATGGCTCAGTGGAATAAATCTACACAAGATTATCTAAATCAGGAAAGAACGCTGCACGAGGTTTATCTTCGTGCTGATGAGTATGGAAATATTTTAAATGAGAGTGCTTGTGCTCAATCAGCATTTGGAGAAAATCTAGCAATTCCACTTTCACCCAAAATTCAGGGTGATGCGATTTATGGATTAGACCCAAGAAACTTTGAGATTTTTAAGTTTAGTAATAGTGGAATTGCAACACACGAAAACAATGCTTTCAAGGTTGGTTGTGGAACAGATGCAAACTCTTATGGAGTTATAAGAAGCACAAACTTTCTTAGGTATCGTCCAGGACAAGGTGTAGTTGGTAGATTTACTGCATCATTCTCAAATAACCCAGTAGGATTTACTCAAAGAGCAGGATTTTTTAATCAAGAAAATGCTCTTCAAATTGGTTATGCACACACGAATGGACAGTTTGGTATCCTTCGTGCTACTGGTGGTAAAGCACACATTCACCAATTTACATTTTCTGCTCTTGATAATGGTAATGTAACTGTAACTATAAATGGAACTGCATTTACTGCGATAACTCTAAACACTGGAACTCTTGCAGGAAATATTGCACAACTTGTTCAGGGATTAAGAGGACAAGCACTCTTTAATGCTTTATATGTTGCAGAATACGATCAAACAAAAATTCAATTCCTTGCAACATCACTAGGATTTCAATCTGGTGCAGAAAGTATCACAAGTAGTGGAACAGTTACATATACTCACTCAGATTTGCAAGCAGGTGTAGCACAAACAGAAAACTGGACATTCCAAGAAGATTTTAACATTGATAAACTTGATGGAACTGGATACTCTGGTGTTACACTAGACCCATCAAAACTGAATGTTTATCAGATTAATTTCCGTTGGTTGGGTGCTGGTGAGCAAAGATATGCGATAGAAAATCCCCTCAATGGAGATATGATTTTCTTCCATCACGAGCACTATTCCAATAGATACACAACTCCATACTTAGATAATCCATCACTCAAACTTGGATATGTCGCAGCAAATCTTGGTTCTCCTACAAGTGGAGTTGTAACTTGTAGAGGTGCATCATTTATGGGTGCAGTTGAAGGTAATGTTGTTCAAACCAGATTACCTTACTCTGCAACAGGTTCAAGAACTGATTCAATGAACTCTCCTGGTTCTTTATATCATATTCTATCAGTTAAAAATAGATTGGTTTTCCAAGGAAAAGTAAATACCAGAGACTTGATTCCAAAAAGAATTACTGCTTCTGTGAATACTGTTGGAGACCCAGCAATCTTATATGTTTATGTAAATCCAAATATTACAAATCTTTTTAGATGGATTAGTCCAGCAAATCAATTTAATGCATCACTTTATGCAACTGAAAGTACTACTGGGCTGTTTGCAATGAGTGCAACACAAACTTATGCACCAGTAGCAGCATTTCATATTTCGGACGGAGCAACTCTGGATGCAAGTCTAAGTGATTTGGGTATTGATGTCCCACCCAATAATTTTATCAGCATCTATATGTCTTCTACAAGTAATATGACTGCTGCTTCGGCATCATTGATTTATGTAGAAGATTAAAAGGAGTTTTATTATGAGTGAGCAGTATCTTGGTAATCCACTATTAAAAAAAGCAAATACTCCTATTGAGTTTACTCAAGAGCAAATTGAGGAATTTATTAAGTGTAAAGATGATCCCGTTTATTTTGCAAACAATTATGTAAAAATTGTTACTCTTGATCACGGACTCCAAACTTTTAAACCTTATCATTTCCAAGAAAAGTTAATT
>Ga0222715_10000288_pt1 | contig 50438 bp, 68 predicted proteins | sample C33_9DmetaG_FD_165056 | JGI IMG/M metagenome (GOLD analysis project Ga0222715, IMG submission 165056) | Estuarine water microbial communities from San Francisco Bay, California, United States - C33_9D | ecosystem: Environmental > Aquatic > Marine > Unclassified | place: USA: California...
AGTTGATGTTGTGCCAGCAGTCATATAGTGATTTAATGGTATAGTTAGAATAGAGTTACCATAAACACCTCCTGCCGAAGCTTTTAAAGCACCTATATCTGAATCTTTGAATAAAGCTACAGTGAAGTTATCATCTGTATTAGCAACTTCTCCTCCTGTAAAAATAACCTGAATAAATAGCTTATTTATACTTGACTGAGGCGTAATCGATAATGACATGAATTGGTTGCCTTCACTGCTTTGTGGAACTGAATTATCTAATGGTATAGTTCCTGAACCAGAAGCAACTGCGCTAGTTTGATAATTAACAACCTGTACAAGGTTAGAACTTAAATCAGATTTTAAATTTGCATAAGTTATTTTCTTAGAATTGTTACTATCTGAACTATCAGATACAGCTAATTGATCTGCATCCTCTAAAGCTGTAATTGCTGTTAAAGAATTTATCTTTTGTTCTGCATCTAAAGTAGCTCTAGCTGTTGCTGCATCAGTATCATCTAATAGAGTTTTAGCAAAAGCAGCAACCCCCAAAGTATCTAATGCCTCGCTAGCTGTTGTATCATCTAATAGAGTTTTAGCATAAGCAGCAATTCCCAAAGTATCTAATGCCTCGCTTGCTGTTGTGTCATCTAATAAAGTTCCTATATAACTAGAAACTACAAGACCATCGGCTGAACCTGCCGAGGCAATCATTTCTCTATTAGCATTAAAAGCTAAAAATTTACCAGCTCTATCCGACGGTATTTCTAAAGTACCACCTTCAGCGTCGGAAGCGTTTAACCTTACACTACGGCTAATATCTCTTTCTAACTGTTGTTGGATTGCATAAAGTTTAGTAAGTTCAGCATTGACTACGTCTGCCCTGAAAGGACCAGCTACTTTATAACCTGTTAATCTTTTAATACCTATATCACGAGATAAAGAAACTTTGTCGCCAGAACTAAGGCCGGAATTAAAAACAATTTTACCACCATCCATTGGTAAATCATCCGCTGGAACGATAGCACTATCATCTGATTGCTTAACAACATAATCTGTTGTTTCAGTTTTAAGCACATTATTAACGTAGACTTTAATATCTTCCGTTGCAAAAATCATATATGTAAAATTAAAATCAGTTTGACTAGCAGTCGCTGTGTACTGATCTAACGGGGTTTCATCTTCTAATGACGGTACTGTAACCATAGTATTGAATATTCAATTAATTTTTAGGAATTCCAAAAGTATTATTAAACTCTTTTTCCATTAAGTCAAGGGTTTGTCGTACGCCTATCATAGTTTGTAATGGTAATAGTTTACGTGCTGAATGAACTGTAGATCGACTAACATTGCCGCTAAGAATACCACGTGCTACATTCCCTAAATTATTTATTTGACCAGTTGTTGGACCTAACAAGGCAAAATTATTATAATTGTAATATTTGTTTGTTGCGTTGGTACCAAGAATTCTTGATAGTCCAATATTTCCTTGAGCTAGTTTTTCAAGACGATTATTGTAATCCATAATCCAAGCTAAAGCACCGCTACGATCAACACCTTCTTGAATTAAAGTTTTAGTATCTGGCATATCTTCACCTCTAACAGCTCTCTTATAAGCAGCTACTAAAGTACCTAAGGCGACCATGGTAGTTAAACCTTGCACTGTTTTTACATCAAAGTCTTGAACTATTGGGATTAAAGTTTTTTGCATTGATGAAAAAGCAAACGATTGAAATTGCCCAAATAAAGTAAAGCCATTTCTTGACATCCATAGCGGAGTTGTAGCAATACCCGGAGTTACGATTGTTGAATCTACTTCTTTTCTAATCGCAGTAGCGTAAAGTTCGCCTAATTCTTTAGCTTCAAAATCCCACTTAGCAATATTTGGGAGAACTATATCGTCTTTTATTTCACCATGTTTTTTTATTTGCGCTCTGATTGCTCTAGCGGCTTGCTTGTCAATACCAGAGCGAGCTAAATTAGATATTTGTTTTTTAGTAGCTCTGTTACCAGCAATAGCAGACATAGCATCGTGCATACTACTTTGAGTTATTAAATAATCTGCCGACTTTAATATAGTATTCCAATGTCTTATCCCTGTCGCTGATATTAATTTTTGACTAACATAATCTGCTGCGCGTTCAAATTTAGTATGCTTACCAAAATTATCCATTATATCCCCTCTAGCATTAAAAGTATGGTTATTTATTAAATCTAAAGCAACTCCCATTCGTCTAGCTTCACGATTATTAGCTTTTAAATATTTTCTAAATTCTGGTGAAGATAAAGATTTAATTAAAGGTTTTGCGCTATTATTTAATAATTGTGAAAACCCATTGTGCATAACTAATTTACCCATATCTGGTATTGATGAAGCTACCGTATCAGCAAGTAAAGTTACTATATTATATTGCTTAATTTGACGTTGCGCACGATAAGCCCAACTATCTGGATTCATTGAATAGCCATACGTACCTAGTAATCTATCTCTTAATGCAAATAAATCTGCTAAATCTTTTTCTTCTCTAGCTTTTAGTTTCTTTAATTCTTTAGGTTTATCAAGAACTTTTGCTTTGAGGTCAGCATACTCTTCTTTAATGTCTTGAACTATTTTTGATTTACCCAATTGCATATTATCATCTAAAAACTCCACACCAAATCTTTTAGCTAAGCGAGTACGAGAGGACATGAGCTTAGAATACTTAGTCATAACAGCGTCAACATCCATCTCTAAAAATTCTTCTATTTCGGTGTTATCCATTAATAATTTTCTACTTTTAGCAAAACTTGGTAGAGAAGATAGGCCAACATTGTCGTGAAGCACTGAACTTGAAGAACCCATAACATTATCATAAACATCAAGAGCCAATTTTTGAAAATAGCTCTCATCGGCAGTTTCAATAGCATCTTCATAAATTCTGGCTTTATCACCACGTTTTGCTTTTGAATATTCAGATTTAAAGTAATCAGCTATTTTCTTTTGAAACTTAGCTGGGTTAGCAGCTATTGTTGCTCTATTAAATTCACGTGGGAAATAAGTATCTAAAGTGTCTTGTACTGCTTTACCATCACCAAAGAAGCCTTTTATCCCTAAACCTTCTTTACCATAATGTTTGAGAATATCTTTACGCACTTTAGCCGCTGCTGCTGCTGCTTCTGGTATCGGTGAATTACCTTTCCTATTTAATGCCTTAGATACTTCGGTGTTAAACTCTGCTTTTGATAAACGGTTAGTGTCTTTGCCAACTCGTTTTTTATATTTTATAAAATGGTCTTGATTACTTAAGATAGTGTCTGCAAGCCTACCCTCATCCAATAATCTTTCAGATTCAACAGATTTTGTAGTAGCAATACCTTTTAAATTCTTTTTCAATTTGGGGGTTATTTCTGATATTTCTTGAACCGCTAGTCGTGAAGAAACAGTTGGGCTACTCAACATACGTAAGTTAGGGTCTTGAAACATTATAGGTTTGAACACACCGCCACGGACTAAACTATTTTCTTCTAATAATTCGGCTTTAGATTTTTTAGGTGCAACCGCAGCACCTGCGGATTTACCTAAAGCTTCTTGAACCTCAACACCTTCCCTGACATCTTCAACAAAATCTGTAATATCTAATTCAGCTTCTAATTGTTTTTTAAATTCTGGGTATTTAGCAGATTTAGTTAATAAGGCATAACCGCTGGCACCAAGTACACCGGATAATAAAGTACCTACAGAAATATTAGCCGCTGATTCACCAAGAGTTCTACTTTCTTGCTGTGAATGTAAAGCAGCTTCTTGTAAAGAAATAGTACCAGCACTAACCATTGCAGTTCTAGCGCCAGCATTTAAAACATTGTAAGTTTTTTTTCCTGCTTTCCCCACTTTGTAAGCAAGGCCACCAAAAGGTAATAAGTTAATAAGGTCCAACGATCCTGCGGCAACATTGGCAATAACACCTTTCCAACCAGCGTTGGCATTATATTCTCTATCAGAACCTTCTTGGTCTATTTGCTCTTTAATTGCATTAAAATGTTCTTCGTTTTCAGCGTTAGCAAATCTTAAACTAATTGCCCTAGATAATTGATACTCTTCGGGTAAACTAGCAAAAGCTTTACTATAATCAAATTCCGGATCAAACACCCAATTACCACGGGATTTATTAGATACGATAGCTCCTACAAAATTTTCGTAACGAAATGCTCTTTTAAATGTTTCACCCCAAGTAGTTTCTATTTGTGGTACATTAACGTTTTCTTCTTCGTTAATTAAATCTGGTAAAATTATATCATTTTGTTCTTTTAAAAAAGGCATATTATTTAAAATATAGGTTCAATATCATATTTACTCTGTTCTTTCTTTTTCTTATCCGCTTCTGCTTTTAAAGCTTCATTTTCTTTTTTTGATTTTAATTTCCAACCATCATAATCTGGTTTCCAACGAGCTAAGTTTTCATCAGCTATTGGCTCTAACGCGCCGTCTTTATTATATATTAAAACTCGATAAGATGGGTATTGTTTAAATTCTCTAGCCGTTCTAGTGTCCCACTGAATTATTACATCATCATCAGCTAAGTCTTTATACTCTGGTAAAGATTTCAAATCTTTCATTAAATCTTTTTTAATTTCTTTAACAGGCATATCTGGGTAAGCTGTTTCGATAGGATATTTAGTTAATTGTCTTGATTGACCATTAATTGCAGTAGTACCCCAGGTACGTTTTAAAGCTAATTTAGCTTGTTTTTCAGCTAACTCGGCATCACCATTTGTACTTAGATACCAAGTTTTATAAAGACGTTTATAATCATTAATTGCTGCTGCCTCAACACCAAGCTGTGTATCTGGTAAAGAAGCATTGATTGAAAACGCCCCTTTGTCAAAAATATCTCTAACAGTATTAATTACTTTATAAGAATTAATTTTAACGCCTGTGCCTTTATCCTCTACCAATTCTTTAAAATCTTCTTCAAGAATTTCTAGCCTACCTTTATTAAGACCACTAGTGATATTAGCTACTTTCTCTACAGCCTGTTCATTAGGTGTACCAGCTTTAACCATTTCGTCAATCATTATGGCTTGAGTAATATCTTTGTCATCAAAGTCATCTAAAGCTTGTGGTTTGGTTTCTTGAATACGACCAACCAAATCTGCATAAAATACTTTTTGTTCTACATCATCACCTCTAAACACTCCACGCATTTTACCACGTAAAGTTTCGGGAACCACACCAACAGAATTAACATAATTAGCTATTAAACTTTTCTTTACCGCTGAATCTTGAGTAGCATCTATTTGAGAAGAAATAACTTTAGTATAAACTAAATCAACAGCTTTTTTATCATCAGCATTTTTAGGGTCTATAAAATCAATACCTTTAAGAGTATCATAAACTTTTCTTAAAGATAATGATTCTTTAACCACTTCATTTTTATTATTATCTAACTTCTTAAAAAGTGCTACTTTTTTAGTCGGTGTAATAATTCCGTTTTGTTCAGCTTCTAAAACGTCTTCGTATGTAGCTTCATCACGATTTACTTTTATTTCTAAATCAGAAGCTTGTCTTGCTAAATTTAATTCTTGTTCGGTTTTTTGTAAAGCATTGGCTTTAATTTCTATAGAATCAACCGTAGAATTATAAGCGTTTAACTTAGCTACAATATCGTTTTTATCTTCTATAGATAAACCTGCCGGTAATTTTTTAGACTTTTGTAATTCAAGAATAGCATTAGCTCTTTGGTTAGAATCCATTGCTTGAAGCTGATTCTTATAAGCTACAGTAATTAAATTTTTTTGAAAATCTTTTTGAATAATTGCGCCTTCTTCCGGTGTAATAAAGCCTCGATTTATTCTTGATTCAAGAGTAGATTGAAATTTAACTATTTTATCTTCATAATGTTGAGCTTCAATTTCAGTAGAAGGCGCTGGGTTTTTAAATATATCATCACTAATTAATTTTTGAGCAGCTTCTAAAGAATCTTTAGAATCCTCTTCAATTTTTTTAAAAAATTGATCTTGAGATTTTACTGTTAAAGTAGCAGCTCTTTTATCAAAACTTTGCTGATAATAAGGTTGAACATCTTGAGGCATATTAGCCATTTTACCATTACGATATTCTTCAAGCTTTTTAGTCAATAACTCTGGGTCATTACCTTGTAATTTATTTTCGTTAAATATTCTATTGGTTTGGATAATATCGTCAGTCTCAACGTTTGCTAAATATGCGCTTTTTTCAGCTTCTTTAGCTTTTTGAGAAGCATTAGCAATTTTAGCAGTAGCATTAAATATACCTTCACCTAAATCAGCTATAGCGTTCATTTGCTCTAAATACTGACCACCTGGGGTAAATCTTATTGGTTGTAATTGCGATACTGCTGTACCTCGTGAAGCTGCTTGAATATTACCGTCAAAACGAACTACACCTCTAGATGGTAAATTAGTTGGACTATTTGTTGTGTTTTGTGTAATTTTTTGTCTAGTCATAACTTTTTATTTTTTCATTGATTTTGAACTTTTATAACTACTAATTCCGATGTTAAGAATTTGGGTAAACCCTTTAATAGTATTAGATCTTCTAGCCACCTTAGCCGCACTACGAGTAAGCACAGCTTGGTTTTGTATTTGCCTAATATTATTACTAAAACCAACTTGTCTAGTGTCAGTAAATACTTGGTTTAATCTTTTAGCTTCGGCTGCTCTTGCTGCATCAGTAGTTTGAATATTAGTAAAACTACCAGATGTAGTAGCAAGACCACTAGCACCAAACACTGCGTTTTGTGCAGACATAATACGTTCAAGCGTTCTTTGCCTATCTAGTTCGTCAACCTCTGCTTGTGTTCGTTCGGCTTGAGCTTGCATTTCTATTTGTTTAGCTTCTGCTTTAGATTGTGCTTCAGCAATACCAGTCATACGCTTACTAGTCATATTCTGTTCTCTAACAGTATATGCAGTACCTGCGGTTGCTACTGCGGTTGCTATCAATATTGCTGTTCCTGTTGTTACTGCCATTTCAACCTAATATATTGTTTTAAATTTTCGCCACTCATAACAAACCCTAATTTTTCTAATCTCTTAGCTAAAGTAGGACTATTAATTGTAGTCATTATTAATCTTTTTTCTTCTTTCAATGCCCTTTGACACAAACATTCAAGTAAAAAATCTAGTCCTTCGTCAACATCTTCTTTTTGTGCAAACGGGTTTGACACCACCCATTCAATAGAAGCTATTAAACTATTAGTAGTATAGAGAAAGCCTGCGCATAATGGCAACCTATCCTTCTCAACTACATAGCCAATATCGGAAAGAATCTCTTGAGTTACTCTATCTTTCCAACGCCAAAATTCCCACCAACGTTTAAACTCTGTAAAATCTTCTTCGCCTTTATAATCTCTTAATTCCAGTGTCATTTTACCGCTATTGTTAATGCTAATACTTCAAATTCTAATGGGTCGTCTTGTGTGATTTCTACATCGACATCTCTCTCTACACCTGCAAGATGTACTTTTTTCCAACCTGTAAACAATGCTACTGGCTGATCTAAAACATTAGAACCAAAATAAGTAAATGCCGGAGTATATCTTTTATTATTATATTTAACAATAATATTTCTACTGTTATTTAATCTAGCGTTTACCCAAACTAATCTTTTCCAATCACCAGCTAATTGAGAATTATCTAATACAGCTTCAATTGGTAGCGTTTTAACTTGTGCTAAATATTCTAACCCAGCTTCTAATTCAGATACATCTAATGAGCTGGTTAAAGCCCCACTTGCTACAGCGGCATTTTCAAGAATATAATCATCACCTCTTACATTAACTGTTTCACCATCAAGATGACTTAACCCTGACCAAGAAGTAGTTGCGCTACCACTAGTTTTAATTAACGAAGCGTCTAAAAAATGATTGCTGTTAAATTTCTCAATATACCTAACCGTGGAACCATTGATTGTTCTTTTAACCGTTACATAAACATCTTGCCCCAAAACGGTTACTTCTTCAAAAGTACCGTTAGTTGTCCATAAGGACCAGGCTAAAAGCTCTTGATCTCTAGCGATATTAAGTACAGCCATTGTACCATCACTATTAACTACATAAAAATAATCAGCCGGACTGTCGGATGTAGATTGTCTAACAGCCGAACTAACCGGTGAATTAATAAGGTGAGATGAAAGTATTGAAATATTTTTAGCGCCATAGTTTTGTTCTAATTCATTATAAATGAATTCCCTAATTACTTTACCTGCGTTTTCAATAAACACTGTAGCGCCTCCCACAGGTACGGGTAACACATTACTTGAACCGTGTGCAGTTGATTTAGTAATTAAAACTTTAGCTGGCGTAATTGGATTTCCTACCTCGGTTGGTATATAAAATTCGCCACCAGTAGTAAAAATTTGTAAATTACGCCCAGAAACAATGTGACGAATAGCATTAACTCGATTATCATCAATAGTTACGTCAATTGCATCATCATCATTACTTTGATCTAAGTTAAAATCAAAAAAATTACTTACTTGTGAACCCCATAATGTTTGCGGTCTTTCACCAGAATTTGCCACCCATAATCTATTTTGATGAAAAGTTCCGCACGATGGCCAACCTTTTGAACTTGACCACACTGGTTCATACCCAGTTTCATATTCCCAATTACCTGCATCTATTTGAGAAGTGGAAGGGAAATCAACTTCTATTTGACATGTAACGTGAGTAGCATTTACATAAGCAGTAATTCTAGCTATTCCTCCTGCTTTACCGTAAAGATATTGCCCTACGCTGGCAGAAGAAAAAACATTACTTCCTGTTGTAAATGTTACATCTCTTCCACTTAAACTGTCTGCTTTTAACCAAGTAGCCGGTTCACTAACAGTCACACCCGAAAAAGCAAACCACGGAATATTACTATAAGTTACGTATGTAGCATTCCACAAAGTATGACTTGTTCTTGTAATTTTAATAGTTTGAACATTTTTATGAAAAAGTAATAATGTATCTGCTGATTGTACAAATTTCATTTCTTGTACTTGATCAGCAGTTAAAGAACTAATTGGTGAAGAATTTATAGTAGCTTGTAAAACATCATCTTTATAAACTTTAAACTCACCAACAGTAAATACAATTAAATATTTTTGAATATTATTAAACTCAAATTCTATAGATTGTGAAATAGCATTATTAGTAGTGTTGTCTATATATTCTAATCCAGGTCTACGAGTAACATGCCCTTGAGGATTAACTACAACATTACGTAATTTAGCAGCACCTTTATAATAAAGTTCTTTATCAATACGTCCTAATAAAACAGGGTCAAGTTCACCTGCTGTAAAACCTACCTGTACTGTTTTTATGCGAGCCTTTTGTACCATTAGTATCTAACATTAGTTAAGTTAAACGCTCCTGCCGGTATAGTGCTAGAAGTATTATTTTGTGAGTCTATATTTCTTGCTTTAACCATTTGTGTTCTAGCAAAACCCCCAAATTTATCTGCTTTGTTTTCATCTTCTAATAATGCAGATGCAAGCATTGCAGCCATTTCTAATTGTAGTAAACGAGTAAAATATGCGGGAAAATATTGCTCATCCACATCATATTGCAAACTTGCATAGACTGGTGTTAAATCAGTATATAATTTATTTTCAAAAATTTGATGTTTAGACGTAGGATTTTGTTTACCTACTAAACGTAAAAAATCTGACGGTAAAGAATAAGCGTATTTAAATTCAAATAGTGGCGTAGAAATTAATCTGTTTAATTCTTCTTGCCTTATAGAAAATCGCCATGCGCTTGATTGCAACATGTCTTTTTTAACTGTTGGATATATAGAAGCACAAATCCTTGCTTCTCTTGTTTCATCTAAAAAAGATTCAATTTCTTCTGCGCCTATAAGCTGTAAAGCTGCTGCGCAAATACTAATATCCGTAGTAATAACAGCCATAATTTTTATTTAATTAAAGCACACCCCCGGCGTAAAGTAAAGCCGGAGGCACGCAGTTTTTAAAACTAATCAGAGTCAGTTGCAGTAATAGTAAGACCGTCTGAAATGTCAACTGTTGAACTAGAAGCAGCATTAACAATTGCAATTGAGTGTACGGCAGAACCACCTGTTGAACTAACTACGAAAATAATATCGTTTTTAGTTAAGATGTCATTTGCAGTTAAAAAATAATCTGCTGTATTAACATCTGCAATAGTATCAGTTGTGTTATATATCCAAATTTTTGGAGATCCCGGTACACCACTTTGGTTTACCAAGACTAAGTTTTTCTTTAAAAAAGCCATAATAAAATATAATTAAAAGTTAATAAAACTAAGCTTCGTAAGTATTTACTAATACTACTCCAAGTTCATCAATTAATTTAGAACCAGCAGAAAAGAAAGCAGTTACTAAGTGCGCACCAAAATCTTGATGGTACTCAATTTCTACTTTTATTTCCATACCCATTACTAAACCAATAGCAGACTTATGGAAGAAGAAGTTACGTCTATCGTTAGTAGATTTAGCTAAACCAGCTTCATCAGCCATATTACCGATCTTCTTAAATTTATATCCATAGTAGTCACTAATTCTACCGTCTTTAAGAACTCTTTGATTATTGTAGTCTGAAGAGGCTACAGTAGTTTCTTGAGTAAAAGAGTGATGAGTGTTAGTATGAATAATACCATAACGATCAGTATCAGGAACACCGTTAATGTCCAACTTTTTAGTAGCTTCAGCTAACTTAGCAACGTTCAAATTAGTGTTAGTACCACCGATGTCAGTTGCAACTGTGTTAGTGTAAGATCCGATATAAGCTTCCAAACCATCGATAACAACTTGATCTACTTTACGTCCAGCACCCATAGCAACAGCCTTAGCACTTTCTTGTTTAGCGTCAAAATTAACTTCGCCTTCTAAAAAAATGTCAGTCCATTGAGCTACAGAGTATTTAGTAGTACTAATCTCTACAGCAGATGCAGTTTGATTAGTAGCAACTACAGGAGTTCCAATTACTCTTTCAGACGCAGCTAAAGTTCCTAAAATTGGAAATTGAGTTTTGTTACCTGCAATACGTCTATATCTAGTACATTCAGCAAGACTGTTACCTTCTTCCTGATAAGCTTGATGCACTTCTGCTTCAAACTGTTTTACCTCTAAGGTATCTAAAATATTATTTGTCATAGTAATATATAATATGTTGTTAAAAAATTATTAAGTTTCTTAACGATAAGGGTTGTCCTTACGGGGCCTACATCTTGCGTTATTTGAGTTTTACGCCAAAAACCGCTTCATCAGAGGCCAACATATTACTATGTAGGGTTAGTCAGATTCCACTTTAAATTTTAATAATAACTCTTGAAATTTAAAGAGTCAATTATTTTTTAGCTTTAACCTCGTTTTCTTCAGCAATTAAAGCAGCACGCATCATTTGTTGATATTGTTCTTGCTGTGTTCTGTCAAAACCTATAGATTTTATATTGTCAGCTTTAAACTTAAATGCGTCAGCTTTTAATTCAGCAGCACTTTTTTGAGGTGTACCATTATTGTTTTGTAATCCCGGTGTTGATAACTCCCCACCAACTAAATGACGATATAAGAAATCAATACCTGCTGACGTGTCAGCTAATGATTGTATAATTTGTTGATCTTCTAACGGTAGTTTGTTAGTAAATTCTTGCAATTTATTAATAATAATATCTGCTTGTGACCCTAATTTTTCTCTAATTTGATCATTAGATTCTGCTAAAGAAAACTTATTTTTTAAATGAGCTTCTATTAATTTTGATGCTTGATCTTGACTTAGGTTTAATTCTTTAAACACTGGAATCATAGCTTTTAACTCTGGATCATCCATAGATATTTCTACCTCTTCTAACCCTTCAATATCATTAAAATTAAATTCATATTTTTCTGGTGCTTTTGGCGTTGCACTCTCCATATCTTTAATTTTTGTACCTAACTCTCTAGCGTATTTAGTGCTTTCACGATAACCTTTTTCTAATTCTTCAACTGATTTATATTTACCAGCTAATAAAGTTTGGTTATCATTTGACTCCTCGGCAGATGTGTTGTCTGTCGGGGCAGTCGTTGTGTCGTTAGACATTTCGGCTGGTTGGCCTTCATTTAAATTTTCTATTTCCATGGGAATCAACTTTTTTAATTATTAATAAAATTTTACGATAGAGATTATTCTCCCCTTCACGCAATGCCATACCAATAGCAGTATTAACACCATCGGTATACATTGATTGAAAGCTAGGCTTCTCTATTGTAATGCGGCGTAAAGCTTCAAGAGCCTTAGCACCTTTTTCGCCTTTGAAAGCTTGAGCAATCATAACTTCATCATCGCTCAAACCAAGAGATTCTATTTTTTGATTTTCAATATCCTCAAGACCTTTCCAGCCGTCAGTCATATTTTTTCTTTTCAATTGATTTTTTATAAACTTTTTTCTTTTTAGAAAAACTTAACTTTGGTTTTTTTATTTCTTCTTTATGATTGCACCAAATACATATTCTTGGTTTTGGTAATTTTGAAATATAAATGTGTTTACCATTACGGCATCTTTCTTGAGTCATAATTAAACTATTGGTTGTTCTGGTTGTTCTAATTGCGCACCTTGAGCAACACCAGCTTGTTGAGCTAATACTTGTTTAATAGCGTCCATTTGTTCTTGGGTTGGTAAAATATTTGACTTTACGCCAAGTAATCTTGAAAGCTCCGCACCAAATTCAACTGGATTAGTCATCATCATTAAACCTTGTGGGCCAAAGAAGCCACTAACAATTTCAGCATATCTTGTCATTGCTGTTAATTCTTCTTGATCTTGAGCAACAGCTAATGGCGACACATGCTGAATACCAATATTATTACCATCAACAATAAATCCCTCAAGATTAATCATACCTAATTCTTCTAATATGTATAATCCTCTCATGATAATTTGTTCTGCACCTTCACTTTGCATACGACCGAAAGGTGAACCCATGCGTTTTGCCATTCTTTGCGCTCTATGTGCAATTTCAGTAGCGGTTTTAACTGGTGCGTCAATCTCACCCATTGGTTCAGCCATCAAAATATTTTTAATAGATTTAACTAAATCTTGTATAATAATTTGACTTACATTAAAATCAGCGCCACTTCGAAGCGGTGCAATGCTTGGCCCATTTGGATTACCTGGATTAGCCATAACTGGTATTTTAGCTCCTGGTTCCATTACAATATTTTCAAGATTGATAATGCCGTCATCAACTACTGTCCACATACCCGATATAGCTAAAGCAGCATTTTTAAGAATTAATTCTTTAGTTTTATTTAAAGTTTTATTATCAGCTAATGCTTTTAATACTGGACCTCTTCCATAAACTTCGCCTGCTGATACTGCATATCTTACATTAATCCACGGTTGGCTTTTATTTTCACGTTCAACAATTATTTCTTTTGTTTTTTCTTCCTGGACTATATAGCGAAATCCCTCGATAAATTGATCTTTACTAATAGATTTACCATTTCTATCTTGCGTAAGAACTTTATTTTTAATTCTATCCTCAATAGTATATTCAATAATACAAGTTTCTTCGTATGGGTTAGTCTCTATTGCTGCTCGAAGTGTTTGAGATAACTTAGCATCTGGCCATGTTTTTTCAATAAGATGATTTGGTAATTTCCATTTACGAAATCTACCACCAACAGAGCCAAATTTGCCTCTTTCAAGATAAACTTGATCTAATGGTATAGCTTCAAAAATAAATGGTTTATCTATAGTACCTTTGTGCATAAGCATGTTACCAGTACCAATCATCCAATCCTCTAAAAATTCTGCTACTTGAATATCAAAATTACTATTATGAAGTGAAGTAAAAAATAAATCAGTAATTTCTTCTAATTGTTTCTCTTGTTCCTTAACATTACTAGATCTATTTTTAAGTAATGGACCTAATTTAAGTTTACCCCAATTTTTCTGTGGTGGAAATATCTCGGCTTGTGCGTTGGATACCGCTTCGTCCAGTGCATCTTGACCGGTAGAGTCAAATATACGATCAGTGTTAGTACGCTTAGAACCTTCTTGAGGATCATCAAACGTATCTCTTTGAGGTGAAAAATACTCAAGAGCCTCTTTATATGTAGTGCGCCAATTAGTTTTACGTCTAACTGCATTTTGAAAACGTTTATGAAGATTATCTTGTTTATCCATAAATTAAGAAGTCAATTTATTAGATTCTACAAATCCTTTTTCAGAAGTAGTAATAAGAGATGCTCTACCTCTTCCACGTCTACGCATAGCTTTTAACTCATCAGTATTTTTTTGAGCTAAAGCTTCTTTAGCCATTCTAGCTTCTTCTTGCTGACGTTTTAATTCAGCGCTTTGTTCTTCGGCTGCTCTAATTTGTGCGCTATTATCTGGTGCCTTTGGTTTACTACCCATAATTATTTTATATATCATTAGTTAAATGAAATGCTCCGCATTTAAGTAAGTATTTGTAAAGTTGATATGGCGTAATCGCTCTACAACGAATACCCAAAAACATTTTTACAACACTAACACAAGTTGGCGCTATATTATAAATATTAAATATTCTATTTTTAATGTCAAACCTATATTTAATTTTCAAGATTTTTGTATTTGGTTGTTTTAAAATTTCTTGAGCTAATTTTTCAGCATTTATTTTTTGATAAATTTTAGTATCTATATTAGAAGTAGTTGGGTTATTATAATGTATATGATCTCCAATTTGACGAAAACAATAACAATGGTAAAATGGTTTGCGTAATATTTTATGTATTAAATGTGTTTGCACATTATAATCGGTAAACACTATGTACCATGTTACGTAAACTATTGGTTCCATATACTCCAATTACTTTTATTTATCACAGTTTTTAAAGTTGATTTTTGATTACTTGTAGTAATTGCACGATATGAACCAGTGGATAAACACACATACTGGTTTCCATCATGTATATGCGAAAACGGGTTTTTTTCTGGTGTAGTTTCAAATTTACCACCCCCGGATACATTAAGCTGACGATAGCGATAACCACCATTAAAGCCTCTTCTTAGCGTTGGACACTTTTTACCATCAATAATATACGCTGGTTGTCCATTAACCATACGATTAAGTTCGTATATTACTGCTTCTGTTCTCATTTTAATTTTATTTGACGGCGCTGGTCGTACCACAATCCCTTGAGATTTCATAATATCAAACGCTGTCTTTTGATGTTGATCTTTAAATTCTCCAGACGGGTCACCATAACATCTAATTTCTAAACCTGGATAATTTTTAGCTAATGTTTCTTTTAATATTCTAGCGAAATCTTGAATTGATGTATCGTGCGTAACTATTTCTTCTAAACATCTTCTTTGTCCAGTTGGTGAACTTTGAGTTATTAAAGCTGCTGGTGTGTTACCAAAATCAAGACCAATATCTAGCGGTATCATTGGTATTAATTTTAACCCCTCTGTGCTGCAATGTACTTCATCTTTGTAAGATTCACCATATACCGGTTTACCATCTTGAATAGTACCATATTTACCATGTACAAATACATTCACCCACTCTTTAGTTTTACCTGCGGCAATCCTTTCATAATAACCTCGTGGTAAATGTTTTATGTTTTCCGCTTCTGGGCTTAAACCTGATGGCTGACCCCAAAACTCCCAACCTTCTGGTGTATCTACTTCTGCACCATTATACCACCAATGGTCATCATCTGGCGGATTAGTATCCATAATAATACCGTACCATGTTGGCCATTGATCGTCTGGTACTTCATCTGGTTTTTCTTTTCTTGCTGGGTATCTACCTACACGACCGGTACCAGCGTCCACAATATCCTTATGAATAAATCTAGCTTCATTAAAAAATATGCCTGTTACTTCTAAAGATAACAATTTTTTTACATCATCTGGTCTATCTAATGCAAGAAATATTACCTCAAGCTCTATATCTTCAATAGCAACACGGTGCGTAATTGGTGGTTTTCTATTCATCTTACCAAACACTGCCTCTGGAAACCAATCTAACCATGTCTTAATAGTTGTTGTTTCAAGTTCTGGTCCCGTGTTTCTGACTACAGCCCACCTAGTACGTCGTTTACCATCTATTGATGGGTGTTGCTGCTTGGCCCTAATAAATATTTCAAGGCAACAACCCACTGATTTACCAGAACCTATCGGCCCTTTCACTCCTCTAACAAACGCATTTGATGCGTGAAAACTAGCTAAAGTCGGACTAGCTTGATAATTAAGCTTAAAAGTCGGCGTTGCTGGTGCTTGCTCATATGGATTATTTCTGTTCTTCGCCATTACCTAAAAGACCGCTAGTTAATTGAGACGGTTTGTTCGCCTTATTGGCTTCTCTACGCTTTGCGTTCTTTTGGTCTTTTGCAAGATTATCCGGTGTCTTTAATTTAGAATCACTTTTTATGCCTTGCCAAAATTGTATGTGGGTACACGGTACAATCTTCTTGCAGCAGCCGCAAACACCAAGAAATAATGGTGCGGTATTACGTGGATTCTTCCATGTTGCGTCGTTATTCTCCGCGCAAGATGGACATATTTGCAATATTTTGTCTGTCATTTTCTTTTGATTTAATGTTAATATTAATACTATGATCGTTCTTGTTTGGTGTTTCCTGTGGTGTTGCGTTAATTACTTTGGGTTCCGTGTTTTGCGTGTCGTTTGATTTTGTTTGGGTACTATTACCAGTATCAATTTGAATTAATACTTGTGGTGCTGTTTGCGTGGCATCCTTAAAGTTACCACTGGCTCTAAGCATATTACCAGCCATTGCTGCAAGAGCAGAGCCAGCTTTACTATCACCTTCTTTAAAACGTTGATGGATGTCTCTAAGTATTTCAACACTCCAACCAGCTACGGTTTTAGCATCCATTAATACTGCATCCTCATAAGCTTGATGTATTCTATTAAGCACGTCAGTAAACTTTGGCTGATCTAACCATTCTGTGTACGTTTCGCGAGGAATTTTAAGTGTTTTAAGCGTACGGTCTACGTCTAAATCCTTTTTATATTCCTCAAAAAAAGCGTAAGCTTTAAGGTCATATGGTACTACATCGGTACTGCCGGGCTTATTTGGATCGTGTATTTCCTCTAATGGTGGCATCTGTTTAGTTGTTTTCTTTAATTTGTCCATAAATGGGTCAAATCTTTTCTGTATCTGTTTATCTGTAAAAAGATTCTTCATTTGTTTTACTAACAACTGAATATACTCGTAAACTATATTGTAAAAACTAATTATTGAAATGTCAAGTTCCGTGTGTGAGCCTTAAAAAATATTTTAGAATAAAGCTTATTATAGTGCGTTAGAGATGTTTAAATGTGCTAGGAATGTTTTGAACGCCGTTTTGAACGCCGTTAATGTACATAAAATTATAGAGCTGAAATAGGTGATGACGGGGGTGGCAAACGCATTTTCGGGGTACCCCCTCATTACGCGCCTTACGCTTTCAAAATTGCCACGATGAGAGCAAAAGACACGCTTGAGATTTAAATAAATTTTTTTTTAAATTTAATCTTGAAAAACCAATAAGATGTTTTAAACTGATTGAGGCGTTGAAAGCTTAATATACTCATGTAAACGTATTGGACTATGTTGTTTAGAGGAGATAGCTACTTACGCCAACGGTTGAATATTGGGGCTTTACCAAACCCACTAAATCACCATATCCCTACTGATGCAAACAAAAGATTACATATTATGCACCTTAGCAAATACTTCATAAAATTCAAATATCTTGACCAAAAGCGCACTCAATACATAAAAGCACGTTCAAAGCAAGAAGCTTTCATAAAGCTATTAAAGGCCAACAATGTTAATTGTATATCTTCCATGACTATTGAAGGCGACCCATTGCCAACCAGACAAGATATTGCTGCTCAACTAATCAAAAAGAAAGAACAAATTAAAGAAAAAAGAAGAAAAAGCGCAATAAAATATTATCAAATGACAGGGAAATCAGTTTTTGACAAATAATTAACTATTGAAATTTAAAAAAGCTACCCATCACAAATATCACAATGTAATCCCTAACGTGTCTAGTTCAAAGCCAGCGTTTCTGCGGATGTAACTAGTTGTAACTAGTGTAACACCTTTTTTCTACTACTTTATATTTTTTTTACTCTACATATTACATATTATGTAATATATAAAATACATATGTAATATATAAATAAAAAATTTATAATCTATTATATGTAACTAGTTACACTAGTTACATCCAGTGTTTATAAGGGTTAGAAGCGTAACACCTTTAGAAAATGTGATCGGTTACATTATTTATTTTCCATAACTTAATCACCTAGAATTGAATATTTTGATTTTGTATTTACTTTTTTCTCTGATGGTTCTATTAAGTTCATCTCCTTTGCTTTTTCATTAACCCATTGGCTAAAAATAGCGGACTTACTTAAACCATCGCAAAGATAGTTAAATTTGTCCGCTATATCTTCCTTTACAGCTAAATTAATCTGTTTCATTATAGTTCCATTTTTACGTTGATATTTTGAATTAATTTTTTTACTCATAATGATATTTCTATTTTAAAATGTTATTAAAGATTGGGATATGTGCTAAACCTGCATTTTTGGCATATTGTAGGGCTGCTTTCTGGCATATCTACCCATAAATTTTGTTCATCGCAAGATTCGCAAGTTATAATTTGCTTTTCTTGTTCTGTTAATATTCTGCCGTCTATTAAGTTTTCTATTTTATTATTGTTATTATTATCAGTCATAATCGTTTTTATTTTAATTAATATTGTTGTTAAATGCCCATGCAGAATCTATAATCTGCATGGTTATAATTAGCTTCTTTACATTGTTTATCTGCTCTCACAAGTCCTTGATAAAATAAGAACATAAAGCAAATCATTATTAAAATCGCTTTTATTGATTGTTTTATTAATAGCATTGTTTACCTCGTTTTGTTTATTTGAATGTTAATTTTACTTTTTTAAAGCCTTTAGATAATTGAGACTGTCGTAGCATTTCCATTATTAAAGGCACGTTTTCGATGGATAATTTAATATCTATGTTTTTTGATTCGTTTTTAATATTTATTGTATTAGTCATAATCGTTTTGTTTAATTAAAGTTAATAAGTTAAAGTTTGGCTGGCACTAGTTCAAAAATTTCAAGATATGTATCGGCTATAAAAAGCTGTATCTCTGCTTTTTTGAATTTGGCCATTTCCTCGCCGTCGGGGTCAATCTCTATATTATCATTATCCACATAGTTGGAATATAACAGGCAATTAACGCCGTTTAGTTCGTGTTCAATATGTGCGTGCTTTTCCTCAAAAGAATAGAAAAGCACTTTCTCAAAGTAGTTTCTAACGGCTTGCATAGGGTTTTCACCTTTTACAACGCTGTTGTTTTGCCAACCATTAAAAGACTCAAAACTTTTGCCTTCGTTAAAATCATCTTTGAAAATTTCAGTTGTTGTTTTTATGTAATAATTTATCATAATCGTTTTTGTTTAAAGGTTAGTAAAAAAATCTTCTATGTCGCTTTGAAGCTCATAGAATCTATTACGCTCTATTCCACTAGCTAATAAGCTAGCTAGCGTCTCACTATTTAGATTGTCTATTGTGTAACCTAGATCATTGGCAATCTCTAAAGAATATATTAAACTCGGGTCATTCTTACTTAAATATTCTATAGCTTTGTCATAGTAGATTATTTCTATGTCAAAATAACCGTTTTCCTCCAGTGATTCTAAAAGTGATTCAAAACAACCTGTTGGGTTGTCTTGGTCTAACTCTTCTAGTTCTTCATCACTGAAACAATCTTGCAGACTATCTGCAAGTTCAAAATTGCTGCTTTCTTGTAGTTCAGCTAAAAAAGCTTTTATCTCTTCGACTGATTTTTTAGTTTCTATATTAGTCATAATCGTTTTTGTTTAATTAAAGTTAATAAGTTAAAATATACCTTGAAATATCAAGGTATAATATAAGTATAAAATTAATTTCTTGAAATGTCAAGATATATTTTTAAGAAAGTTTTTATTTTCTTTTAGAAAGGCCTAATTGTTTAGCTTTTAACCAAACGCCCCTACGGCTTACATCAAGTATTTTAGCTAAATCTTTTGTTGGTAGTTGGTTATAGTATTTAATAAACTGTTCATCAGATATTTTGCTGCTAATTGATGGTTTTGCTTTTCTTTTAGAAAGGCCAAGCATTTTTGCGTGCATATAAACTTTGCTACGGGATGAGCCAAAAATAATGGCTACCTCTCGCAGGGTTAACTTATTATAATATTTAATAAATTCTTTTTTGTTTATTTCCATGTTAATTATTGTTTTAAAGTTAATAAAATACATATTACATAAATTGCTTATTTGTAATATGTATTTTATTAATTTATGTAATATGATTAATACTATTACATATTATATTAATTGTCAACTATTGTATTTATTTCTTGGAAAATAAAAATTATGTTTCAGAAGATAATAATTTAATAGATATATTAAAAGCCATGAAATACTATGAGGATGCTATGCATGAGTATTTATGGCACAATCAAAAACAATTAGCAGCCTCAGCAAGAATTAAATATTTACATTATAAAAAACTCCATGACAATGGAGAATTATACGAACCTTTATTCTAATTAAATAGAAACGTCAAATTAGACAATGGCAGTTTTTTAATATTTCAACTTGACAACTACAAAACCAACAACATAATATACATGTATAAATTGTTGTCGTTTAATAATATTTTGTAACAAACATGGATAAAAAAAACCTAACTTCACTAGAACTAGCAAAGATACTTTCTCTTAACCCACAATATGTAAGAGACTTGGCTAGATTTGGTTTAATACCAGCTAAGAAACTAGGTAGACATTGGCGTTTTGATCTTGATGAGGTTGAAAAACAAATGGAACGCAACGGAGCAATAGCGGTTCAGCGTTCACTAATAAGTAACAACTCAACCGATGAAGATTAAAATAAAAGACCTATGGATAATCAAAAACAAAAACGAACAATAGTCAACCCAGCTCTGATTAATATTATTAAGAGCTACCACAAAGCAGGCTTTACTATCATCCCACTAAATGGTAAAATCCCCGTTCAAAAAAACTGGCAGAAAACCACGCTTGAGCTTTCTAAAAGTCAATTAGACAATGGCGATTTTGACACTATTAATAGTGCAGGTTTTGTAATACCAGACGATATGATTATTGTGGATGTTGATAATCACGACAATACCAATGGTACAAATTCCCTAAAGAAATTAAGTGAACATTATAAATATGACTTAACTGCAAATGCAGCAGTAATAACTAACACAGCAAGCGGAGGACTTCATCTATATTATAAGAAAAACCCAGAACACTTACAATTAACAATAGCTAATTCATTAAAGGGTTTTGCAGGTGTAGAATTTAAATCACTTAAAAGACAAGTAGTAATACCAGAATCAAAACTACCTAATGGAAACAAATATAAATTATCCTTATTAACTAGTGGCTTTTCAGATTTAAAAGAACTGCCAAAAGATTTAATGTTAGATCTTTTAAAAAGAGAAAACGGAATAAAACTAGGTGAGCAAGCAGAAAACCAAAGCGATAACACACCAAAAGACGCATCAACAGACATAAAAATATTTACAGACTTATTAAAAATTCAAGATGTCTCTTTGCCAGGGGATAGGGGTAATAACCTATATCAAATAGCTTGTGTAGGTAAAGATCAAGGGCTAAGTAAAACGAAGCTCATAGAGCTATTGGCAGCTTATAATCAAACAAATAATCAACCACCACTTAGCCAAGATAGATTTTTACACACTATCAATAGTGCCTTTACTTACTCAAAAAATAAAATTCCGACAAGATCAGTAGCTATTGATTTTGCAGAACCACCAGAATGTCAATTAGACAATGGCGATTTTAATAAACTATCAGATGATGAGGCAAAAAAACAAGAAACTGATTTAATTCCATGGATGGATAAGCTTGTTAGAACTGGTAAAGATAATTCTGGTAATATTTCCAGGACTAATTTTGGAACTCAAAACACAGAATTATTTATAGCTAATTTACCGAGATTAAAAGATAAACTAGCAGTAAATTTATTCTCAATGGATACTGTTTGGCGACAACCGGCGCCATGGCATAAACCTACAATACTGACTGGAGAGATTGATAAAGTATTGGATGATGACGACGTTATAAGAATACGCCAAGAAATTAATAAAGCTGGTTTTGACCCTAGCGGAAGCCATATATTAGAAGCAACTAGAGCAGTAGCATTTAAGAATCAGTATCACCCAGTCAAAGATTATTTTGAAGGGTTGCCAGAATGGGATAAGGTAGCAAGATTAGAGCGATTTTTTCCGGACTTTTGCGAAGCAGAAGACAGTAAATATTCTCAAGAATTAGGCGTTAAACTTTTTACAGCAATAGTAAGTAGAATATATCAACCTGGCTGTAAGTTTGATTATCTGCCAATCTTTATTGGTGAACAAGGGATTGGTAAATCAACTTTGTTGGAAACCATAGCAATTAAACCGCAATGGTATACGGACAATCTAGGCGATGTAAATAATAAAGATGTTATTTTGCGTATGAGATCAAAATTAATTGTAGAAAATGCGGAACTTACTATGTTTAATGATGCTGATGTGAATGAAGTTAAAGCTTTTTTATCAAGAAGAACTGATAGAGATAGATTACCTTATGATAGATTACCAAGAGATTTACCAAGACAATGTATTATTGTAGCAACCACTAATAAAGATAGATTTTTACAAGATGAAACTGGCAACAGAAGAATGTGGCCAATAGAATTAGTTAAAATTGATAGTGATGGTATAAAAGAAATATTACCAATGCTTTATGCCGAAGCAATAGTTAGATATAAAGCAGGTGAATCATTATATATGGATAACTTAGAAGCTGATATTATAGCAAAGAACAAACAAGCTGAAAGATTTAACCAAGATGATTGGGAACCAGAGATAGTTGAATGGTTAGATAGAGAGAACATAGACAAAACAACAGTGCGCCACGTGTGGGTAAATTGTTTTGGTAGAGACATAGTCTCTTGTGGCTTTAGAGAACAAAAAAGAATTGGTGCTGTATTACGCCACCTTGGTTGGGTGCGCAGCACAGTTAGAATAGACGGTAAAACTCAATCAGGTTTTAAAAAATGAAAAAAAAAAGAAAGATTCAATTACTAAAAAAACATGGAGGTAAATAAAATGGAAAAAGAAACCTTAAACGAACAACTATTTGATGCTGCTAAGAAAAATGATTTAGAGCAAGCAAAGTTATTAATAGAACAAGGGGCGGATATTAACGCTAAAAATGAAGATGGCGATACTCCTTTACATTATGCTGCAAGGAGAAACAGCGTAGAAGTTGCAGAACTATTAATATTTAAAGGGGCAGATGTTAATGTTAAAAATAAATGGGGCGTTACTCCTTTGCATGGGGCTGCATTAAATGACAACTTAAATTTTGCAAAGTTATTAATAGAAAATGGGGCAGATGTTAATGTTGAAAATGAAAATGGTAGAACTCCTTTACATGGGGCTGCATTAAATGACAACTTAAATTTTGCAAAGTTATTAATCAAAAAAGGGGCAGATGTTAATACTAAAAATAAATGGGGCGACACTCCTTTGCATCATGCAGCAGAATATAACATCCTAGAAATCGCAGAGTTATTAATTGAAAATGGGGCAGATGTTAACGCTAAAGATGAAGATGGCGACACTCCTTTGCATGTGGCTGTATATAGGAACAGTGTAGAAGTTAAAGAATTATTAAAAAAACATGGAGCTAAATAAGATGATTAAATTAATATTAATTACAATCCTATTAAAGCCTGCATTATTACACGCTGAGGACTTAAAAATAAAAAAAGAGCAAATTGTAAAAATATATGATGGCGACACTTTCTTTATAAATATAGATAATACTCTTGATGTATTTGGTAAAAATTTGGGAGTTAGAATAAAAGGAGTTGATACACCTGAAATAAGGGGGAAATGCTCACAAGAAAAATTTAAAGCAATTCTTGCAAAAGAATATTTAAAAGAATCACTAGATAAAGCAAATTGTATTATATTAAAAAACCTAGAAAGAGGCAAATATTTTAGGGTTTTAGCTGATGTGTATATCAACGGCGAGAATATGGCTGACAAACTATTGGATCAGAATTTAGCCGTTAAATATCAGGGTGGTAAAAAACATAATTTTTGTAATAACTAATTGGTAAATAAAATGGAAAACAAAAACTTAAACGAACTATTATTTAAAGCTGCTCTAGAAAATGATTTAGAGATAGCAAAGCTATCAATAGAAAAAGGAGCAGATATTAATGTAACTAAATATGGCGAAACTCCTTTGTATTATGCTGCATCTGATAACAACGTAGAAGTTGCAAAGTTATTAATCGAAAAAGGCGCAGATGTTAATGCTAAAGATAAATGGGGCAATACTCCTTTACATAGGGCTTCCTTGCGTAACAACGTAAAAGTTGCAAAGTTATTAATAAAAAAAGGGGCTGATGTTAATGCTAAAGATAAATGGGGCAATACTCCTTTGCATTGGGCTGTACGTTATGGTAGCGTAAAAGTTGCAAAACTATTAATTGAAAAAGGAGCAGATGTTAATGCTAAAGATAAATATGGCGAAACTCCTTTGTATTATGCTGCACGTTATGATAGCTTTGAAGTTGCAGAGCTATTAATTAAACATGGAGGTAAATAAAATGGAAAACAAAGATTTAAACGAACTATTATTTGATGCTGCTAGAGATAATGATTTAGAGCAAGCAAAGCTATTAATAGAACAAGGTGCAGATGTTAACGCTGAAAATGAAGATGGCGATACTCCTTTGCATGAGGCTGCATGGAAAAACCGCTTAGAAGTTGCAGAACTATTAATAGAAAAAGGCGCAGATGTTAATGCTAAAAATAAATATGGCTTTACTCCTTTGCATGAGGCTGCAATAAATAACAGCCCTAAAGTTGCAGAACTATTAATTAAAAAAGGTGCAGATGTTAATGCTAAAAATAAATGGGGCGACACTCCTTTATATAATGCTTTACGGAATAACAAAGTAAAACTTGCAAAACTATTAATCGAAAAAGGTGCTGATGTTAATGCTGAAAATAAAGATGGCAAAACTCCTTTACATTCAGCTGCATCTAATAACAGCTTAGAAGTTACAAAGTTATTAATAGAAAAAGGTGCTGATGTTAAGATTCAAAACGGATATTGCGACACTCTTTTGAGAAATCTTTTTCGCATGATTTTAAATAATATAACAACTCCTAAATTGTAAAATTATTAATAAAAAAATATTGACATAAAAGAATATACAAGTATATTATGTTATTAAAGGCGGTAAAACTTAAATATTTTTTACTTTTTGCGTGCTTAAATAATCTTAAAAAACTTAAGATTTAACCGTCTTGCAAAAAACGGTAGGTTAGCGATTTCGTTTTTGTTTGCTAACCTACTGTTTTTAAATAACACGTAACTAAACGAAACGACATGAAGATAACGTTTGATAATGAAAAATATTTTATAACCTGTGGGTACGGTGAGCGTAACCAAATTAAAGCAGCAGGTTTTAAATGGTGTTCGCAAAACAAGATGTGGAGTACTAACAGCTTTTACATTGCTATGATGGCTGTTAAGAAATTTAATATTGAAGAATATCCAGAAGAATTAAAGACTTACTTAGAGAGATACCGTAAGAGCTACGATCAAGGAGCTAACTTAGAAGATGACCCTAGACTTTTCCAATACCAAAGAGCTGGTGTAATACAGATGACATGCCGTAATAATGTGTTATTGGCAGATGAACAAGGATTAGGTAAAACTCTTCAAGTAATCACCTACATAAACTATCACAAAATACTGATGCCAGAATGGCAAAATAAACAAATTATTATTTGCCCAGCTTCATTAAAATTAAATTGGGCTAGAGAGTTTAAGAAGTGGGCTAACATGGATACCTTTGTAGTTAGAACTGGTAAAGATATATTCCCAAAAGATGCTTCAACAATTATAGTTAATTACGACTTACTCAAGTCAAAAATAATCAATGATCAACTGATAGATTTTAAAGCTACTATATTAGTATGCGATGAAGCGCACTATTTAAAGAACGCTAAGACACAGAGAACTAAAGCAGTTGCAAAATTAGCCCGTGTCGTACCCAAAAAAATATTTTTAACAGGTACGCCATTATTAAACAGACCGGTAGAACTATACCCTTTGGTAAAGATGTTAGCCCCACATGCACTTACACCATATCAAGACTATAGAAATTATGCTTATAGATTTTGTAATGCTTATAATTCTAAATGGGGTTTTGATGTTTCTGGTAATTCAAATGTAGAAGAATTAGGCGTACGTTTACGAGCTACTTGTATGGTTCGCCGTCTAAAGAAAGATGTAATGAAACAATTACCTGATAAAACTTTTCAAATAATACCTTTTGAATTATGTAAAAAAACTAAAACTATTATAGAAAAAGAATATAGGTTTTCAGTAGATCAATTAAAAAACTACCCAGAGTATGGTAGTATGGGAGAGCTTGCACAAATCAGACATGAATTGGCAGTAGCTAAAATAGATGAGAGCGCAAGATACATTACAGATTTACTAGAGAATATTAATAAAGTTGTTATCTTCGCTCATCACCATGATGTTATTAATGGCATTAAAGATAAATTGCAAGAGTTTAAACCAGTGGTTATTACTGGTAAGCATGTAATGAAAAATCGTCAACAAGCAATAGATGATTTTCAAACTAAAGAAGATGTAAGAGTTTTCATCGGGCAAATCCAAGCAGCCGGCACAGGGCTGACGCTCACAGCAGCTAGTACCGTAGTGTTTGCCGAGACTTCTTGGGTGCCTGGTGAGATTAATCAAGCGATTGATCGTTGCCACCGTATCGGACAGAAAGATAATGTAACTGCAAAGTTCTTAGTGGTTGAGAAAAGTTTAGATGAAACAATGCTTAAGACTATTTTTGATAAAGAAAAAACTATTAACCAATTATTGCAATAAATTATGAAAATAGAATATAAAGAAGTACCAGAATTATTAAATATTTTTAAAAGCTATTGGCCAAGTAATTACCACATTAGGTTTAAGTGGCAACCAACAATGGTTCAGGTGGGTGAGAACAATAATCAAGTGCAGCAAATCACACTTATTAATGTTAAAGTAAATGATATTGATAAGGGTGGTGAAGGTGAAGAGAATTGGACTCTTGAGTATGCAAGAACAATACTCAAACAACCAAAAGAAATGGAACTTTGTATTAAGCGTTGGCAAGACGGTTTTAAAAACGTCAAGAAAAAACCAACACTTAATATACAGGGCTATGAAGTAGACCCGTCTACTTTAAATTAATTTATTAACTTAACTATAAAAACTAATATGGACATAAAAAAAGTTGACGAACTATTACGTATGAAAGGTAACTGTGCTGCTACCGTAGATATTTTAATAATTGAACTACTATCTACTATAGCTAATAACACTGCAAGATTAATTCAAATTGAACAGAGTAAATTATCAGGTCAAATGGAATTAGATTTAGAACCTAAACAGGAAAAAGTTACTGAATCTAAACAAGAATTTAAGCAGCAGGTAGAGCAAAAAGTTCAAGAAGCTATTGAGAAAAAAAGTAAAGATATTCCTCCACATCTTGAAGAAGTAGTTGAAAAAGAACTACCAACCGAAGATAAAGTTAGGGAAAAGCTAGTAGATTTCATCCAAAATAATAGTGAAGAAGCTTTAGCTAATATCTTAAAAGAACTAGGTGATTATGCAAACTTCCCAGCAGTACCTCAAGAAAAGTACCCAGAATTATTAAACAAAATAGCGTAGTATTATGCCTCAAGCACATTCAAAATATGGTGCCTCATCAGCTAGTAGATGGTTAAACTGTCCGGGTAGTGTTAAGCTATCCGAGACAGTACCACCGCAACCGTCAAGTGTCTATGCTCAAGAAGGTACCGCAGCTCACAAATTAGGTGAGTTATGTTTACTGAACAATAATAACCCTAGTGATTATACTGACCAATTAATAACTTTAGATGATGGAAGTAAATATTTTGTCAATGAAGATATGGTTGAAGCGGTTACAGTCTATGTAGATTATGTAAGAAGCAGAGCAAAGCTAGGTGACCTATTTATTGAAACTAGGTTTAGTTTAGATTTTGTACATGAAGATATGTTTGGTACTAATGATGCTTGTGTGTTTAGCGATATGCTTGGCATGCTTGAAGTTATTGATTACAAACATGGCGCTGGTATTGCAGTTAGCCCAGAGGAAAATACACAGCTAGCATACTATGGTTTGGGTGCTGCTAATGTACAAAATTTACATCCAAATAGCCAGATCAAATTAACTATCGTTCAGCCAAGAGCAGCAGGTGAACCCATTAAATCTTGGGTAACTACTGTTGGCTACCTTGATAAGTTTGCTAAGACTTTAAAGAAAGGGGTTAAAGCTTGCGAAGCTAAGAACCCAAAACTTAAAGAAGGTGAATGGTGTAGGTTCTGCCCTGCTCAAGCAGTGTGCCCACAACTAGAAAAGAAATCTTTAGAAGTTGCTAAAGCAGAATTCAAAGATGAGGAGATAATATTGCCAGAGCCAGATAGTTTAAAACCAGTAGATATTAAAAAGGTTTTAGATTTTGCACCAGTTATTTCTTCATGGCTAAAAGCAGTAGAAGCCTATGCGTTCAATGAATTAGAACGAGGCCAATCTATTGAGGGTTACAAGCTCGTTAAGAAAAGAGCTAACCGTAAATGGATTGATGAAGAGAAAACAAAAGAAAGGTTAATGGAAGATCAACCATTAGAATCTTTATTAACCAATCCGAAATTAAAATCACCAGCACAATTAGAAAAGCTGGTTGGTAAGGAATTAGTTGCCTCACTTTGTGAGACACCTGATAACGGTAACACAATGGTGCCTGTTAGTGATAAGAGGCCTGCTGTGGAATCGTCAGCTCGAAGTGACTTTGATGTCATTGAAGGCTAAATTTTTTATTAACTTAATAACACGTAATGACATGACTAATAAAGTAATTACTCCCGTAGGAAGAGCGTCTTTCCCTAACCTTATGAAACCTAAATTAAACGAGATGTCCGGCAAGTCCGAATATTCAGTTGATATTTTGTTTGATAAGAAAACTGATCTAACAAAACTAAAAGAATTGTTAGAGAAAACCATTAAAGAAAAATGGGGTACGAAAGTACCAAAGGTACTTAACAATCCTATTAAGGATGGCGACGGTACTAAAAACAATGGTGAACCTTATAACCCAGAATATCACGGCCACTATTTTATAACTGTTAAGAACACACGTAAACCGGGTGTAGTTGATTCTCAAAATCAAGACATCTTAACCGAAGAAGAAATATATGGTGGCTGTTTTATAAGAGCCAGTGTCAATGCTTATGCTTATGATAGATCAGGCAACCGTGGTGTTTCTTTATCTCTTAATAACGTACAGAAAGTTAAAGATGGTGATGCTTTTGGCGCAGCTAGAGCAGCAGCAGCAGACGAGTTTGACGTTATTGATGATGAAGCTGACAACCCAGATAATTATCAATCTTCAAACCTGTTAGGGTAATGATCTATATTGACTTTGAAACAAGATCAGAGGTTGATATAAAGAAGTCCGGTGCTTGGGTCTACTCCTTAGACTCAAGCACCGAGATACTTTGTATGGCGTATAAGATAGGTAATGGGCCTGTACAATTAAGCGATGATCTAACCACCTGCATTAAACTACGTAACTATCTGTATGAAAACCCGAACGCATTAGTAGAAGCCCACAACGCTTTCTTTGAAAAAGCTATCTGGCATAACATCATGGTTAAACGATATGGTTGGCCAGAGATTAAACCAGAGCAGTGGCGTTGTTCAGCTAGCGTTGCAGCATACCACGCTTTACCAAGATCATTGGGTGGTGCTGGTCAGATATTAAATTTAAGCACTATTAAAGATGACGAAGGTAAAAGAGTTATGTTACAACTCTCTAAACCTAGGCCAAGAGTTGGTGGTTTCTTTGAGCAACAAGAATACCCAGAAAAATTTCAAACACTATATGACTATTGTAAATCAGACGTTGAAGCAGAATACGCAATAGCAAACAAACTAGGTCAACTACCAGAAAAAGAATTAAAGATTTGGCAGTTAGATCAGAAGATTAACGAGCGTGGTGTCCATATAGATATAGATGCTGTTAATAAATCACTAAAGATATTAGGTGAGCATTCAGAGAAACTAGAAAAAGAATTAGATATATTAACCGAAGGTAAGATAACTACTGTTGGTCAACGTGCTAAGATACTTGAATGGTGTAAAGAACGTGGTGAGGATTTACCCGGACTTACTAAAGCAGATGTAGAACAAGCTTTAAAAACTGTTAAAGATGCTAAGGTTAAAAGAGTATTAGAGATACGCCAAGCATTAAGTAAAACCTCTACGGCTAAATATGAAGCAATGAAAAACTCTACTGCACCAGATGGTAGAATCCGTGATGTGCTTATGTATCACGGTGCTTCAACCGGTAGATGGTCTGGTAAGTTGGTGCAATTCCAAAACCTACCAAGAGGTAGTATTAAAGATATGGCTACTGCTATCAAGCTAATTAAACAAGGCAGCGCATCAAGTATTGAGATGCTAACCAATGATGTAATGGGTTTTATGTCGTCAGCTATAAGGGGTATGGTATGCGCACCACAAGGCAAGAAACTATTAGTTGCTGACTTTGCAGCTATTGAGGCCAGAGTTCTTGGTTGGCTTGCAGGTAGCGAAAAGATGCTAAACCAATTTAGAAACGGTGAGGACTTGTATAAAGATATGGCCTCTAATATTTATAGGGTAGAAGTTAAAGATGTAACCGCAGAGCAAAGACAGTTAGGTAAAGCTGCTATACTTGGTGCAGGCTACGGTATGGGCGCACCTAAATTCTATGAGACTTGTTTAAGCTGGGGTATTAAAATACATGAGGATTTAGCTAAAACAGCTATTAATACTTATCGCCAGACATATCACCATGTTAGGCAACTTTGGTACGATCAAGAGAAAGCAGCACACACAGCGGTGAGAACTGGTAATCGTGTAGAATGTGGTAAAACTATTTGGTTTATGCAAGATGATTTTTTAAAGTGTCAACTGCCTAGCGGCAGATGCCTACACTATTATAAGCCAGAGTTGAAGATGAAACAAAACGATTGGGGCGAGTCTATAGAACTAAGCTACCTAGCTGAAAAGATGGGTAAGGCGTTTCGTAATGGTACATACGGTGGTAAGCTGGTGGAGAATATAACCCAAGCAGTGGCAAGAGACTTAATGGCTGACGCAATGTTACGCATAGAAGACGCAGGCTTTAATATTGTATTATCCGTACATGACGAATTAGTTGCGGAAGTGGATGAATATTCTGCTACTAAAACTTTAAAACAGTTTTGTAATCTAATGGCAGCAACACCCAACTGGGCTAAAGATTGCCCCGTAGCTGCGGAAGGTTGGGAAGGTATTAACTATAAGAAATAATATTATGGATGAGTATTTTATATTAACTGATGATGAACTATATTTATTAAGACATTGGACAAAAATACAAAGATGGATAAAGATAAAATAAACCCAGATCACTATAAGTTTGGTGGTATAGAAACTTTTGATTATTTAAAAGCTAAATTATCACCAACACAATTAGCTGGCTTTTGCAAAGGTAACATAATAAAATATGTTTCACGGGTTGACCACAAAAATAAAGTGGAAGATCTGAAAAAAGCTAAGTGGTACTTAGATAAATTAATTAAAGAAATAGAAAATGACTAATATATTAGCTCTCGATTTAGGCACCACAACTGGAATAGCTTTATTAACTAACGATAATGTTAAATCTTACTCGAAGAACTTCAAAGCTACTCGTTTCCAAAGTGCTGATAGAAGGTTTGTTAATTTTAGAAATCACCTACAAGAAATCCACAATAGTTTATTATTAGGTATTGATGTGATTTATTTTGAAGAAGTAAGAAAACATATTGGTGTTGATGCTGCACATTGCTATGGTGGGTTCAAAGCAGCTTTAACTATGTTCTGTGAAGATAATAAAATTCCTTATGAGGGTGTAGCAGTAGGCACTATTAAGAAACACATAACTGGAAAAGGCAACGCCAACAAGGAACAGGTGATAAAGGCAGTTCAGGAATTAGGACATAATCCAAAAGATGATAATGAGGCAGACGCAATAGCATTGTTATATTACGCAATTAATAAAGAATCTAAATAACCAAATATTTTTGTGCGTAAGGACCTAAAATTATATTTGTTCATCCTTACAAACTAACTCATTGTTGTATAAAATTAAAGTTAAAGTCTGTTCAGACATAAAATTTATTTCTTCATCCGTCATTATAACACATTTTAATACGTCCGAGTATTTAAGATTTTGATCTCCCAGATCTAGAATACTTCTCCCGCATGCGCTTACGCTTATCATCATTAGATAAACTATTAATATCTTTCTGTACTTTTTTAGCAATTTTAATAGATTTAATTGCTCTTTTAAGTTGTTTGTTTTTTTCATTTTGTCTACTCGCAAAAAATAAGGCTATTGCCCCGATTACCCCAAAAATAGTTATAATTTTATTTTTTAAATTTTTTATCATTATTTCAGCTAGACAGCCACACTAACTATAAAATTATTCATATTTAAATTTTACCAATTCAAAATGAGATAAATCAAAAAAAGTTTGATCTTTAAAATTATTATTAGAATTCCAATCGCCACCCCATCTAAGTTGATGAGTAATTTTATTTTGTTCTAATAAATTCGTTGCCACGCTTTTCATTACCCCAGCTAAAAAAGCAAATTTAAAACTATCATCCCAATAAATAGGATATGGTGCAATATCTACAGCTAAAGATAAAGGTTGGTTATGTGATACTTGATGTTTTGATTTTACGTTTACACCGTCTACTTTTGATTTACCTTCTGCAAAATATTTTTGTTGAGTTTCTAAAGTCCTTGCACCTTCTAAAATAGAAAAATCAATTATTTTAATTGCTTTATCAAGAATTAACTGTAAATCTTTATGGCAAGTAATTTTTTTATTATGAGATCTTATACCAAAACTATAAGTCATCTGTTTTATTTTTAATAAGAAAGAATAAACCTAAATTAACCTTCGTAAGTCTATTCTAGTGTTTACCCTTTCAAAAGTCAATAATTTTAATTTATTTATATGATGAGTAAAATATCTTGTTATTTTTATATTGCCAATATAAATGAGGCTTTTATAGTTTTTTCATTTAGCTTTTAAAAATGACTGAAGATCAAATTATAATTTCACTAGCTCCTATAATAATGTTAATATTAGCGGGCATATTTTTCTAAAAAAATGAAACTGACTGTAATTGCTATTAATGAAATAGTAATAGATAATAAAAACAACCCTGATAAATTTAAGGTTTTTAATCAAATTATAATAAATCAGAATATATGTGAGTTATTGCTAGAAATGAAAAAGCATAAAAAGTATATGCAAAATCTCAAAACAAAATATGATTTATTTCTTTTCAGATAGTAATTCAGTAAGCTTTGCAAATTGTTGATCTAATTTTTCTTCAACTTTGTTTATTTTTGATTCAACACTTGCAATTCGTGTTTCAAGCCCTTTATTAATAAAATTTAAATCTTCTCTTTTAAAAAACTTATCATTAAATTTCAATTCTAAGTCCTTGCTACCAACCTCTATTTCTTGCACTCTTTTTTGAACCCCTAAAATTAATGTATAAACATATCCTATAACAGGAATAGCTGTAAAAGATAGTATGCGTAGTAAATCACTTAAATTACTTATATCCATCTTACAAACTACAATTATTTAGTTGTTGAATCATAACGCAGTATTTAGAAGCAAATCTATAGTCGTCAAGCAAAAACTCATATAATTGTGCTGGAGTTACCTCTGCGTGATTATCAAAGATTTTGTGTCCTTCAAATTTTTTTATTATATCAAGCACCGCATCTGTGCAATAGATATATTTTCTATCATCGTCTTTTTGATCCCATATTTTCCAAGCTGTCCAAGACCTACCTGCTTTTAATTTTCCATATTTTTTATTTAAGATATTAGACTTTATAAAATCAATTATCTTTTTTTCTTGATCTAAAGTTTTTTTCCCTCTTATAACTTGTGCTTTTAAAGTTCCTTTAAATTTACTACTAAAATAAGCTGTTTTAAAATCTATTAACTTAATACCAGCAGGAGATATTTCTAAAGAAAATATTTTATTGCCTTTATTTATTATTAGGGCTGTGTGATAAATTGGTGATCTCCCCCTTAGCAATGCCGAAAGTGAAACAAGGTAGGGAAAAAAACCTTTATTTTTATAATACTCACTTGATAAAATAATAAAGTTTTTTCTATTGCTCTCAATAAATTCAATCGCCTTGTTATATTCTTTTGACCTTTTACTTAATAACATTTTTAATTGCCTCTTTCCAAGCCTCATCTAAATCAAACTTATCTATGTTTTTTTTAGTTAAGCTATCAATAGCTTTTTCAACACTTAGGGCTATTCTTTCACCAGATATAACTATGTCTAACATAACATAGCCAAGATTTTTTTGCATTTCTTCTGTTAGAAGATGCGTTTTATTGTCTGCATCTTTCCAAGGGGCGGGCTTTCTTCCCAACGCTTTCAAAATAGCGAGCTCAAGAACAGTTTTTTCATTAACTAAATAAGATCTGTCCCCAACTGTTATCTCTATGCCCTTATCTCTTGCTTGTGCTTTTTTTTGCTTATTTAAAGCGAGCAACTCTTCTTTTTTATAAACAATGTCATCTAAAAAATTATCTTCAATAGTTTGCCAATCTGGCTTGTCATATTCCTGACTATCCCAAAACAGACCGTCTATTGGATTTTCCCAATGCGTACCATCTTCTTTAGTTTCAAAATATACAAACCCACCGTTTAAATCAGGGTAAATCTTTTTAATGCTATCAATTACTTTTTTACTTATTCTTATATTCATTTTTAACCTTTTATTTCCATTATTGTTATTGAAGAACAACTCACCCCGCCGTAAGCTTGCCCCTGATTAGCAGCACCATTAATGTAAATGCTACCACTTGAAAGTCCTGCTCTTACTTTGAATGTAATAGTTGATGTTGTGCCAGCAGTCATATAGTGATTTAATGGTATAGTTAGAATAGAGTTACCATAAACACCTCCTGCCGAAGCTTTTAAAGCACCTATATCTGAATCTTTGAATAAAGCTACAGTGAAGATATCATCTGTATTAGCAACTTCTCCTCCTGTAAAAATAACCTGAATAAATAGTTTGTTTGTGCTTGACTGAGGCGTAATCGATAATGACATGAATTGATTGCCTTCATTGCTTTGTGGGACTGAATTATCTAATGGTATAGTTCCAGAACCAGAAGCAACTGCACTAGTTGCATAATTAACAACCTGCACAAGATTTGGCTCTGCTGCGGTAGAGCTTAAATCTGTTAAAAGCTGCCAATTAGCCGCATCTGTAAGTGCATTACCTTGATTATTATTAGTTATAGAACCATAAAGATCATAAGTTCCTGTTTTTTTAACTATTGATTTTTGATGATACTCTATATCTGCTGAATATTCAGGGATACCCTCCTGCAAACCATAAGCAATTTGTCTAGTTGTTAAATATGCAAGACCATTAAACTCTTCTAAAGGTGGTAAATTTTGACCTGATACGGTAGCAGCTGACCACCCATCTTCAAACGCTGATAAATTTTGTAATACATCTGGATCAATAGAGGTGACTTTAGTCCCTGCCTGTGCAGACCCAAACTGCCCTATTTGTCCTGAATTATTAACCGCAAATTGTTTTTGTTTTTTTATTTCAATTTTTGCCATGTTATACCGAAATTATATTTTCATATTTTAAAAACTCTCCTGTTTTAGTATCATAATCACTATATGTTGAAAATCCAGATTTTAAATCTGATATTGTATCCTCTTCATAAGAAGTAAAAGAAAAAATATTTTCATCTCTTACAATTAAAGAATTAATATCAACACCCATTGGTTTTGGCAAGACTTCTTTTTCTAACGCTATTTTTACCAATTCTAAAGATGCTGGCTTTACAAAGTAAGTCATCGACATATCTTGATTGTCCATGCAAAACAAATCTGTGCTAAAAAATTTATATAAATTATCAACTATTGATTTATTTGTGTGATCAATATTATTTTGAACTATTTTTAATTTTAGTAAAAATCTGTAATCGTCATCGTCTAGTTTTAAATTGTTTGATATAAAAGAATTGTAGTTTAAAAATTTACCGTCAGCAGTGTCATAGTTTGAGTAATCCGTAAAGCCTTTTTCATCACCTGCTGGTGTGTAAGGAATATCACTGTAAGGTATTAACTGAAAATAACCCTCTCCCAATAATTGTTGCCCAGTAAAAAATCTATCAATTCCAATATATTTTCCTAATATATCTAGCTGAACACCGACCGCATCGTCTATATTAAAAGCATCTTGCACCTTAAAAATTAAGCCATCTGCTAGCATTTTCTTTGCAAAACTTTCAATTTCAGCTTTTGCCTTTGGCTTATTGTTATATTGTATAATTAGAAGGTTTTTATAATACTCTAATATTTCATCTATATTGACAGCCATTTTACAACACCGTGATTGTTATTCGTGACGAGTCTAAAACCCATTTATCATTTTTTGCAGCGGTTTCTAAATAATCGTACCATGTAACGCCATCGTCTGAAATTTCAACATTTAAAGCAACTCCACCGCCTGAGCTGTCATTTATAGCAGCTAAAGACTTAGCTGTTAAATCAGAGGTTTCAGCTGCCTCATTAATTTTATAAGTTTTATTAGTAACAATATAATTTTTTATTGCAGTCTCATCAAAAGTTTGCCCTGTTATAGTTGGTTTAATATCAAATCTTAAATGTAAGTTTTGAGCAGTCGGTCTATCATATCTTATTGTTAATATAACTCCTGATTCTTCAGTTATTTCATAAGTTTGCGTGCCTTTCATGCCACAACCAAGTGACCTTTGAGCATATATTGCGTTTGCAATATCTTGTGCAGAGCCACCCTCAACTATTACCCATATAGACTTTGCGGGTATTCCGTCCGCATCGGTTGCGTTGGTTGTGTTTTCAAATAGCTTAGCTTCTGTTACATTATCTAAATTCAAAATAACACCTAATAAAGACTTTAAATAACCAGTTGCACCGTTTGCTGTTGATTGCTGTCTTTTTATTCTTAAAGCGGCGTCCGTTTCTTCATCTATTCCAACCTCTAAAGCAGCAGAGGAGTTATTAACAGAGCTTATGCCCTGAGTAACTGTAACAATATTTGTAATTGTGTTGGGTGTTGTTGTAATCGCTCCTATAGTATCAGCTAAAAATGTTAAGGTTGTAACACCTGAAGTCAAAGACACCGAGTCGTTTAAATAAAATTTATTTCCTGCGTTGTCTGCAACTGTGAAAATATTAGCATCTGTAATGTCAACAGGCTCAACACCATCTAAACCCACAAGATTTACGCTTTTAGTTGCGGTGACTTGCACTTGTTGCTGTGTATAAGTTCCACCTCTTCTTTGTATATTATTAATTGATACTCTTTGATCAAGTGCTTTTCCTGTTGCTTGATCAGGGTCAAAAGAATTAAATGTAGCAACTATCAAATCTAAAATGTCTTTTATTAATTGAGCTTCTATATTTATTTTTTGCCCGTCTGGTGTGTTAGACTCAACAATTATATCAGTTCCATAAATTTCTCTATAGTCTTCATTAAGCCCTGTTACAATTTCAGCCAAGCTATCAGTTTTTATCCCTGTTTTATCTATTGTGTTTGTCATGTTCCTATTGTAATAATATTCTGCTCAATTAATCGCTGTGCTTCCTGCGAGTAAATAGTTTCTATTTCATAATTTACTGTAAATTTTCTATTTGCAACCTCAACAGTTAGCAATGCAACATTAACAACTCCATCAACTTTTAAAATTAAGCTGCTTATTTCTTGCTCTAGTCTATCTTTTTGATTGCCTGCTGCAAGCCTTGTTTGCCAATTTATGCCCGCATTTTGATTAAAAAAGCAATCTCCTACCCATTCTTTAAGCTTAGTATCAATATTTTGCTTTAGTGCCTCCTGATCTTGCTTGTAATCGCTTTTACCTCTTCCAAAAGTCCAATCACCATTTTCATCTAACGCTCTTATAATCATTTTAATAAACCATTTATTTTTGAGTTTACGCTATCTAAAGCAGAGCTTGTCGCACCTGTTATTGATAAATTACCGCTTACAGGGTCAACAACTTGCAAAGATTTAATAACTGTTATTAATTCATTTAAAATATCTTTTAAAGACTCGCTTGCATTTTCAATCCCAATTTTGGAGTCAATAGATATTTTTGAATTTTGATAAATTAACTCAGTTGCGTTATTATTCCAAGAAAAACTTGTTGAGTTTTCTAAATTGTAAAGACAAGGCAAAATTAAACCATCGCTTAAATTATGAGATCTTTTACTATTCGGAGAACTTGAAACGCCTGTTTCAAACCAATTATCAATGTCTCTATCGTTAAAAAGCACTAAGCAATTATCACCCGCCTGCAAAGGATAAGTCAAGCCGCCCGTCTCAGTTCTTTGCATAACAATAGGGCAGTCAACTAGCAAAGAGTAATCTTTTACAACCTCCCCCTCATCTGTTGTAATAACTCTTTTGTCTATTAATTCGACAGTTGCTGTTTTGTTAGTTGTGTTTACTTCCTGTATAATTCCCACCCTGTGACAATTTAGATTATAAAATATATCTTGTTTATAGGAGTATGTATAATCTAATAATGTTGTTCCTGTTCTTTGCTCTCTTGTCATTATAATATTTTTAAATTTTGTAAAATCTCAGTTCCCAAAAACAAATCCAGCGAGGTCTTGCACTCACCGCCTACAGCCCCCGAAATTGTTCCTGAGTGCTTTATGCCATCAACTTTAAATTGTCCATTATATATAGGGTTTATTTTTGAGTTTATCTCTATTATCTGACCAACCACTATTCTCGGCTCAAATATAATATCAACTTTTAAATAAGTACCTTGCCTCATAGGAGTACCAAGCAAACCAGTCTGTGCATTAATTAACGGAACTTCACCTTTTATCGCTTCATTTTCATTTAATAAATTTACTTTTTCAAGGTCAATAAAAATCTTATTATTAAAGCTTTCTTGTAATAGGGTAAAAGTATTTCCATTGAAAACAGAGCCTCTTTTTGGCTCACCATTAATTTCTCCTATTTTTCCCTTTTTTATCCCGACTAAATCAGCTGCAAGCTTTTCAAAAATAGAGCTGTAAGTTTCGCTTTTATCAAAAGTAACTGAGCTGTAAGAGTTGCTAATAGCATAGCCTCCATCATGGCAATTTAAATATGTTATAATTTCAGAGCCTTGCCTGTAAGAATAACACTCTAATATGTTGCCCTTAAAAATTGTTGACAATTCACCATATCCCGCTTGCAATATCACATGTCTATAATATTTTTTTGTTGAATCATCCAGAATTAAATATCTTTCTTTAAATAATAAATTTCTTGTTTTTTGAGATAAATTAAATATGCGTAAATTCATTTGATTTACAGAGCTTGCAGAAGTTCTTTCAATGTCAAATTGAATTGTAAAAGGGCTTTTTATTTCAATTACTTCTTTGTTTATTGTTTCTATCAATAAACGGAAATTTCTGTTTAATTTCATTTAAATTACATTTATTTATAATAATATAGAATGTAATAAAAATTATAATTTGTCTATATTGCTTTTACGCTTCTCTATATACGCAATTATTATCATATTCTGATTTAAAATCTTCAAACCATTTTTCTAGCTCTTCTTGTATTTTAAATATATAAGATTTTTTAATGCTTTGGCTTTGTGCGGTTTCTTCATCTTCGCAAATAATGCCGCTTATATAGTCAATACAATTATTATAATAAGGGTCATATAAAAAAGACTCTTTTTTTAATTCTTTAAATTCCTTTATTAAACCTTTTAAGCTTTCTGACTCAACGATTATATCTGAGTCATTGTTTATTAATAAGTACCAATTTTTCTTATTCATTTTATTTACCTCCATGTTTAATTAATAGCTCTGCAACTTCTAAGCTATCATAACGTGCCGCCTCATCCAAAGGAGTATCGCCCCATTTATTTTTATCATTAAGATCAGCACCTTTTTTAATTAATAGTTCTGCAACTTCTACGCTGTTTTCACGTGCAGCCACATGTAACGGAGTGTCTCCCCATTTATTTTTATCATTAAGATCAGCACCTTTTTTGATTAATAACTTTGCAAAATTTAAGTTGTCATTTAATGCAGCCCCATGCAAAGGAGTAACGCCCCATTTATTTTTAACATTAACATCAGCCCCTTTTTCGATTAATAACTTTGCAACTTCTACGCTGTTTCTCCATGCAGCCACATGTAACGGAGTGTCTCCCCATTTATTTTTAACATTAACATCTGCCCCTTTAAATATTAATAGTTCTGCTACTCCTACGCTGTTATTAGATGCAGCAAAATGTAACGGAGTGTCTTCCCATTTATTTTTATCATTAAGATCAGCACCTTTTTTAATTAATAATCTTGCAACTTCTACGCTGTTTTCACGTGCAGCATAATGTAAAGGACTATTACCATCTTTATCTTTACGATTAACATCAGCCCCTTTTTCGATTAATAACTTTGCAACTTCTACGCTGTTATTCCATGCAGCCTCATGCAAAGGAGTATTGCCATTTTCATTTTTAGCGTTAATATCCGCCCCTTTTTCAATTAATAACTTTGCTAGCTTTAAATCATTTTCTATAGCAGCTTTAAATAATAGTTTGTTTAAGTTTTTGTTTTCCATTTTATTTACCAATTAGTTATAAATAAAGATTACACTTAACTTTGCTTAGTGTCAAGAGTTTTGCGAAAAAATAATATTGATTATAAAAACTTTTAGACATATTATAAAAGAATAATGTTTTAAGTTATTTTAGGTTATAATTTAAAAGGTTTACCAATTTAGTTAGAAGCCCCTTAGTTCAATGTTATCTCCAGATTAAAGGGGCTTTTTTTTAGCTAAATATATCGCTTTCTATTTTCTCAACTTCCTCCTCTGTCAAAACATAAACCTCTATTCTTGAGGTTGTAAAATCATTTAAAAAATAAGGGTCGCTTTTATCTATTGAATTAACCGACAAACCAAAAGGAATAATATTTTTATATTGCCTTAATATATTAGGTGAGTAAACAAGCCTATGATTATTTAAAGTAAAGTTATCATCATAACTTATTGAAAAAAGCCACATCTCTTGAATTGCAGAATATTCAAGCAAAAAATCAAAAGTCACGTTGTCTTCATTTGTTATTGAATATTTTTGTTTATAATCGTCTGTAAGCTCTGTTAATAATTGCATCTTAATTTTTAATAAAATCGTTTAATTTTAATAATAAAGAGGTTACAGGCTTTTTTTCACCCTGAACTTTTCCTTTATCTTCTACACTGCTATTTTGCCCTTTTGCTCTACCTTGAAATTTATCATAATCATTTATATTAAAATCAACGGTCTGTGTTTCGGCAAGCCTAAATTGTTTTAATGTAATTGAAAAATCAGATATATATTTTGAGTTCTCCGCTTGTGTTGCAGAAATTGCAATTATTGCCATCTCGTCAAAAAATCCATAAGGAGTGTCTACACTTACAAGCTGCCTTGCTTCAAACATTGCCCGAAAAAAATTAAATGCTTTAGCTTGCCTTGTCTTAGGAGGGTTCAATTTTTGATAAGTTGAATATAAATCAACCGCACTACCTAAAGAGGCGTTTACATAATCTGCTTTGGTTTCCTTCTTTTTTTTAAGGTTATTTTTAAGCTGCTTCATTCCGCTAGTTAAAACTGGCAAATAAGAATTAACTATTGTCAATTTTTCGGCTACCTTTTGCAGCTCATCTTTAGGGTCTGCTGCTTCGTTTATCAACTCTCCGACATAGCCTCTTAAAGTTATTATAACAGGTCTTAATGCAATATGATCTTGAATTGCTGTGTTATCTTCTGTAAAATGGTCTGTTGCCTCTGCTGCTAGTTCTACTTTTTGATCTCCTTCTATATCAAACACAAACCCCGCAATTCCTAAATTGTTTAAAGGCGAAACAACATATTTATTAATTAATTTGTTTGTGCCTTCTGCTGTGTTTATTACTTTGTCAAGCTGCGTTAATTTGTTTTGCTCTGCTGTAATTGGTAAAGTTGCCATTATTAATATCCCTGATTATTAATTAATGATTGTGTATTTTTTAATTGCTGCTCTATAGCTATAGCAGTTTCTCTTGAGTTTTCACCAGTAACATTAATATTAATATTATTAGTTGTGCTGTTGGTTGAACCGCCTCTTATATCTCTAAATATTTGCGTTCCTAAGCCTCCAACTGCTCCTGCTCCCGCTCCTATAGCTGTACCAATAAAAGGCACTAGAGAGCCAATAGCCGCTCCCGCTCCCGCTCCTCCTACTATACTTGAAAGATAATCTTTAATTTTGCTATCTTCTCCCATTTGCAATAAGCTTCCACCTCCAATTCCTGCTGTTAATAATCCAACTGCTTTTAATAATTTCATCTTTTGCCCGAAAAGCCCCAGTGAAATTGTAGAAATTTTCAGTAAGCCATTAAATTTTGCTAAAAAAGCTAATAAAGCAGCACCGCCTAATATTTCTTTTAAATTAGGAATTTTATTTAATGTTTCATAAAACTGACCAAACAAACTTTCACCGCCAGTCTGCCAAACTCTTATATCATCAAGCAACGCTATAAACAACAACAAACCAGTCAAAAAAGGTGCAAAAGAAGCTGTGAGCAATCCTACCGCAATTGATATGGATTTTATACCATTTTCAACTCCTAAAGTTTTTTCTATAAAGCTTGTCATTAATCCAATAGCACCACCAATAGCAGAGACAAAACTGCTAAAAATATTAGCTAAGGATGATATAGTATTTATTACTTTATCGCCATTATCTTTTAACCATTTAAAAAAGTTTTTAATTAAAGCGTTTAATTCTGGAGCTATTTTTGCAACCGCTTGATCTTTTAATGCTTTAAACCGCAAGGTAAGCATTTTTAAGCTAGTTCCTAAATCATCAATATCATCTTGCTGCTTTTTATTTAAAAAAGTATTTTTTCCTAATTCCTGAAACTCTTTTCTACTAAGCTTTAAGATATTTATAAATTCTGGTGATAATCCTAATTGACCGATTAAATTAGTTGCTGTTGCGGGGTCTAAGTTTTTTATTACATCTCTTAATTGCTCTAATACGGCAAAGGCATTTTTGCCCGCCACGTCAATTCCTAATAATTGAAAAGGAGCAATGTTTCCTTGACCGATTCTTATTGCTGCCAGACTTTGCTCTAGGTTTCCTATAGATTGTGAGATTTGGTCTGCTGAAATAGACAAATTAGAGAGCTGCCCTGCTTGCTGCCATTTTTGCAATTCTTTTATAGATAATCCAGTTTGCTTGTTTAAATTTTTTAAAGCCACAACACCGTTTAAGCTACCATTTACAAACCTATCTAAACCAAAGATTGCACCCGCAAAAGCAACTTGCACGCCTATTAATTCTCTTCTTAATGTTTTTACACCTCCTGAAAAGTTTTTTAGTGTTTGATTATCTGCTTTTACACCTAATTGAACGAAAAACTCTGCTAGCTTCATTTTGTCTCTTTGTTTAAATTATAATATGCTTCTTGATAGTCATCCGAAAATTGCTCATAATCAAGCATTTTTTTAACCCAGAGGACAGACATATCATTTATTATTGCGGGGTTGCCATTGCAATAACCAGCTTTTGCTAATCTAAGACAAACAAGATCGCCTTTTTCTATTTCTGTTGTGAATTTTGGTTGAACAGTGCCTTTCCTTGTAAAACTGGCTTTAACCCTGAAAAGACACCCTCCAATAAAGGGGATATATTTTCTGTAATACAAGCTATAATAACAGGGTAATAATCTTTTCTTGCTTCTGGAATTTCAAAAGTTTGCTCTGTTATTTTTTCGCCATTATATAGGCATCTTTGCAAACATTTGAAAATGCTTTTTCTTACGCTTTCATCACCTGACACAGCAAGAATAGCTTTCATAAAAGTATTTACTAAAGATAAATCATTTTTATCATTTGAAGATTCTGGAATCTCGATATTTCCTAAATCTATATTATTAGATAGTAAAGTTTTGCTTATTTTATCATGTAGATTTATTGCATCTCCCCAAGAAGCAGCTTCTATTTTTACCGTGTTTCCGCTTTCTAGTTGTATTTCTCCCATAAAAAACATTAATATATTATAAATAAGGAGGGTAACTAAACCCCCCTTATTTGTCAAAGGTTTTTATATTATGAGAGAGTTTTGGCAGCGTTGCTAAATTTTATATTATAAATAACAACGGCAGCCTCTGTGTCACCTTCGACATTCTCTTTTGCACTTGAGCTTTGTGAAAATATACCACCATTTAAATTATATATTTCCTTTGTAATATTTGATTGACCGTCTCCTATTCTTTTAATGAATTGTCCTGTTAGTAAAGTAAAGCTAGGAAAATCTCTTTCCATAGAAAGCTTTAACGAATTTAAGAATTTGTCATCTGCTGAACCCCTTAATATTCTTAAAGTAACATCTGCTTGCTTTCCTGTTTCATTTAAATTGTAAATTGCATTTCCATTTTTACCAGTTTTAATTCCCACTAGTTCGTTTGGATAGTCTATATTTACAGTGTCACCGTCTGCAACATCTATTATTGTTCTATCATTTATAATTATTGTATCTTTTCCAGTTAGTGTATTAGTTGGCATCTTTATTCCTCAATAATTGCAATTACTTCTGAGCTGTGCATAGCTCCTGCGAATTTTATAGCTATCTGCACTAAAGGAGCTTTTCTAGCTTCTCTATCAGCTTGTGATTGTTGAGCTATTGGCAAGCTATAAATATAATATCCTGTATCAGTAATATTTCTTTTTAAATCTTCAGGGCTTCCAAAGGTGTCGGAAGAGTTCCACACAAGACCTTGCCCTATAACTCCATTTTTAACACCGTCTTGTAATACTTTTTCATAAGCACTTATTAAACCGCTCATTCCTTCTTCAGTCTGTGGAATTTTAGTATTTGTTTTTGCTAAGAAATTGAAGCCTGCAACCTCTAAATTAAATTTTAGCCATAGTTGGTTATAAACATTATCAAAATAATCATTTCCACCGCTTGAAGCAACAGCTGATTTTCCACCGTAATTTATATATAAGTCCAGACCTGCACTTAAAGCATTAGTATAATCTGTCTGATTTATGCCTGTATCTTCAGTAACTCCAGTCAATGATTTAAGATTCATAGTTTGTGAAGTAGCTGAACCGCTGAAATTTACACTAAAAGATCTACCTATATAAGCTGCCTTAGCTAAATTTGCACTGCTTAAATTTTCTGTATATAATATTGATCTAAATTTTGTGTAACCTGCATCTTTTAGTGTTGTTGCTATCCCTGCAATATCTTCTGTGCTAGCAAAATGATGAACAAAAATTCTATTTTGTGCTTGTATAGCAGAAGCCAAAGAAGAAATAACTGAGTCCTCCATTTCTAAATTAGTAATAACTCCAACAAAAGACACTGAGTCTTCTACCCTGCTTATTGCACTGACTATAGTTTCACCTGAAGCATTAACACCTGACGTCTCCGTTCCTGCTGCTTGATTAAAAAAACCAGCTGCACTTAAATCTGTACCTGATCCACCAGTTGAGCCTAAAACAACATCGCTGTCATTTCCTACTTTTTTTGAAGTAAATTTTAGCCCTGTATTTGCCACCGCTTCAACTATAACATTTTTAAGCTTGGCTTGTATTATTTTTGCTATATCACTAAAAGTTGTTGCTGCTGAAAAGTTTAAGTTTGTAAGATCTACATTTGTACCATTTAAAACAATCCTTAATTCTCCATCTGTTACTGCTATTATGCTAGCCAAGTTTCCTGAAATATCGTCTGTCTCAAAGTTCCCTTGTGTTGCACTAACAGAAGACTCCAACGGCACTATTACAAGCCTTCCAGCTCCTGAAATTATATTCGGTGACTGAGAAAAAATATTATCAGCCATTTTCTTTGTTATTGAAGACGTGCCGTAATCGTTGGCAACCTCTTTAGAATTTAAATAAATTCTGTAAGGGTCAACATTTGAAGGTGTTTCTGTTGTAAATAATGCAACGCTATTAATATTAGTTGCAGATATTCCTTGAGGAGTTCCAGCAAGGGTTACATTAATTACATTACTTATGTCTATTGTCATTTTAAACCTTATTAATCAGTTTCTAAATTTGTTATGAAATTATTATCATAATAATCAATTTCATTAATTTTACTTTTATGTGCCAATATTACTATTTTTATGGCATATCTCTTTAAAATTCCAGCTCCTTCAAGCTCTGAAACATTTATAAAGCTACTTGTTATTTTAGCAATATTAAATTGATATTTTTCTTGCTGCTGTAAACTTTTAAAACTATTAAGGGCAAGAACTACTTCCTCCTTTCTTGTTCTAGCTTCATCGTTTCTACTTACAACATTAATAATATATTCTTCTCTGGTCAATAAATTTATCTCTTCTTGAAAACCTGTCTCAGTTGGTGTCTGTTTATTTGTCACCGAATAGGGCTGTGTGTTTATGTGTTGAATAGCTATATATAAGTTTTTATCTTTTGGAAGGTCTATATTTTCTTCATATATAAAAACTCTATTTGCTGCCAGACCTAAAGAATCTTCTAATATATCTGCAATTATTAAAATTGGCTCTCTATTCATTATAATCTTCTGTTATGTGATATTCATAATAACCATTTACGGAATAGGGCTTTATATCCATAACTTTATAATATAAATTATTATATTTAACTCTATCACCATTTTTCAAAGAGATTTTAGTCCTAATATGTATTTGCCACCATTCCCAGTCTCTTTGTCCTTCAGGCTTAATTTTTAGCTTGTCTGCTTCTAAAGGCTGAATAATTCCTTTAAATTGAATTGGCGTTTCAACCTCAACTGCTTGATGGTCTGATATAGTCTGCACCACTTTTATAAAAGTAATTTTAACTTCCCAGCCTCTAAAGGCTTTTTTAATTTTTGGTATCATTTTAATTTCTCAGCCTTTGAACTAATTGAACCCTTTAATTGTAAAGTAGCTTGTAAAATATTTGGTGACAAGCCTTTTTTGTTTTTTGATTGCAAGGTTTTTTCTGATAAAGGCAGCCACTTTCCAAAGCCCTGCGTTTCAAAAGATTCTAAAATATAGCCTTCTGCTGTAATTCCAAGTAACTCATATATTTTTTTTGCACCGTTTTTTTCTGGTGCATATTTTTTTATTAACGATCCTAGCTGCTTTGTAAGCTCTTTTTTCTTTTCTAAAATAGAGTCATATAAAAATGATCTTCTTGGTATTTTCTTTGTTAAGCTGCCAAATTCATGCAACGCCCCAATCTCAGCATTTGTAATCCCTGAGTTATCAGAGCTTCTACTTGATTGCCCTTTTAAAATTCCTATTTTTGCTGTGTAAGATTCTTGTAAATTTTCTTGTAATTGCTCTAAAGGTTTTAAATCAAACTTCAAGCTAGTCTTGCTAGGCATCTGTTTTTCCTTCTATCGTGACAACATTTCCTATTAACTTTGTTGCTATCATATTTAAATATTTCTGTCCATATCCTGTGCTTGCGTAATTGCTGTATACAGGATGCTTTAATAGCCATTCAGGTATTGAGTAAGATTCTGATATTGAACCGACAGAGCGAGAGTTTAAAAGCTGAGTCCCGCTACTTTCGCTACCTTCAAGATTCATGTTACCCACTAAATTGTGAGCTGTTAAATAAAGATAAGCTTTTTTTAAATCTTCATCACTAGAAAATAACGCCTCATTAAAAACTATGCACGACTCATCATAAGCATTGGTTATATCTTCATCAACAATATAATCAAATTTTGATATTTCAGGCAATAAAGACCAGTAAGTTTCATTTGGGGGTGTTTGCCCTAAAGTTCCATTTTGTAGGCAAGAATAAAAAAAGCCGTTGCTATCTAGATAAACAACAGCTCCAATATTATATGTTTTTAAATTGTCATAAGTTGGTAAATACTCAAAACCTCTATAAAACTGAGCCTTAAAGTCCGAAGGTGTAAGACTTGTGATAATAGGGTTCGAGCAAGACATCTCTAATTACTTAGACTCTGATTCTTGAATTAAGTTTGAAAGCTCGCTCTCAGATAATTCTTCAGCTCCCTCTATTCCTAATTCTTCTGCTTGTTTTACTAAATCAGATATTTTTTTATTCTTTTTTTTATCCTTTTTTGGATTTTCCTGCTCTTCTGGTTTAGACTGTAATTCTTTTAACTCTTTTGGAAATATCCCTAATAATCTTTTTGCTTCATCGTCAAGAATCCACTGCACCTCAAGAGGTTTTAATTTAACTTTTTCGTTATCTTTGTTTATAATAATAAAATCTTTTTTAGATATATTTTGGATTTGCTTAGACATAATTTTATTTTTTGTAAGTTATAAAAAAAGGAGGGTAAATTCACCCCCCTTAATTGTCAATTCTTTTATGATTAAAAGCTAAAATATATAACTTCTTTAGGTCTGTATATTTCTACTCCTGTAAATTGACCGTAAGCTGCACTTTCAAAGCTAAAGCCGTTAAAAGTTCCTGCAATAGTTGAAGTATAATCCACAGGTATATTCATTGCTAGCGTGTCCTCATTATTTTTATACATTACATATCTTGTAACACCTAGATTATTGTCTGCTGCATCGCAATATGCTAAAGGAATAACTTGTGCGTTAGGGTTTCTAGTTATTTCTCTAAACTCTCTTATTAAATACTCTCTTCTTGTTATATTCGGGTGAGTAGTTGAAGCAGCTCTTCCTAGACCGTCCCAATCAGAACTCGGAATCACGAAAGTATCAGGATAATTTCTTGAACCTGTGTTTGCACGATAAGCTGCAACAAAAGCTTGAATAAAAGATTGAAAGTCTGCATCGCTCAAGCTTGATATTTTTGCAGTTAAAGTTGTTGTATCATCTGTCACATTAGGGTTATTTAATAAACCTGTCACTTTTTCATCTGTGCTATGTCCTAGACCAAAAATTTTCTGAATTCCAAGCTGCCAATCTTTCAATCTAGCTTTTTCTTTCTCTTCGATAAGACTCCAGTTGCCTGATCTTGTAGCTGTTTGTAAGCTTAGCAAATTGTACTCTAAAGCCTTTGCCCAGCTATTAACTTTAGTTGTAATTGCATCAAAACCAGTATCAACTTTTTCAAGCTTAGAAGTGTTTGTGTTCACTATCCCATCTTCAAATCCAGCACCTGTTGAATATGATCTATATGTTAATAACTGATCAGAAAAAGCACCAAAACCAACTTTTACGCTGATAAAATCAGCAGGTGCAATTTCATAAAATTTTTGTGAAATTATTTGCTGTCTAATTTCTGTCAAAGTCGTAATATCAAAATTATAGCCTAAATCAGCAGGGGCTGCATTAGCAAAAATCTTTTGATCATTAAGCATTTTTTTGCTAGGAGTTGTTGATATTGTGTTGCAGAAAGCACCTTGTTTTGCTAAATCTTCAGGTGACATTGTGCCTACACCTGCAATTATGTTTTGATAATTATTCATGTTTTTACCTCTTATTTTATACTTAACGAAATTAGATTATAGGGGATTTAATGTGAACTGTAATTAGATCACCGCTTGCAGCTGCTTTCTCAACTGCAATCCCTATTTTTTTGTTTGACCCTGCGTGACCTATTACTTTATCACCAGTCGCAACAATTTCTAATTTTGCCCCAGCTGCTATTGCTGCTCCTGCTTCCATAACCATAAATGAGTTATCAAAAGCTACTGTCACAACATCGCCAGCTTTTGGACTATTATCTTTTATATTATAAACTATAAATCCGTAAATTTCGTCATTTGCTGCTGCTTTTTCAACAACAATTTGTTTTCCTGCAATGTCTACTAATTTTACAGCAGTACCAGAACCAAAAGTTTCTGTGCTATCTCTTTTTATAACAGCTGTTATAACATTAGGAGAAGGGGTCTTTTGTATTTGCCCTTTTACTCTTGATATTTCAAATTGATTAATTTCTAAAGCCATTTTTTTACCTCTAATTATTTATTTTCTATTTTTTGACGTGAGCCATAAGCCATTTGACCATTTTTACTTGCTTGAATTGAAGTCACATAATTGCTTTCAGCTTTTGCCTCTTCTTTTGCTTCGCAAGATTTTTCAGCAGCATTTTTTAAAAGATCAAAATGTTTTTTGTCTTCTGCTTTTTTTAAAGAGTTTTCTTTTTTCTCCTCTTCTTTTTTTTCGTTTTCTTTTTTCTCTTTTTTTTCTTGCTCGT
>Ga0222715_10000290_pt1 | contig 50293 bp, 32 predicted proteins | sample C33_9DmetaG_FD_165056 | JGI IMG/M metagenome (GOLD analysis project Ga0222715, IMG submission 165056) | Estuarine water microbial communities from San Francisco Bay, California, United States - C33_9D | ecosystem: Environmental > Aquatic > Marine > Unclassified | place: USA: California...
ACCTCTGAGGGGTCGCCCCCCCCATGCTATAGTAACCCCATCACACACAGACACCATGACCAAGCGCAACCCCACCTGCTTCCGCCTCGCCTCTGACATCACCACCCGCCAGACAGGATGGGTCAGCAGCAACACTCTACAGGGCACAGCACACAGCGCCTACATGATCGCTGGCGTCTTTGCAGAGCACCATGCACAGGAAGCGATCGACCGCCTGCCTAAGTTCGGGTGATTTCTCTACACTAACCACATGACAGACAAGCAACTCAAACGCCTTGCACTTGCCCACGGTTGGATAAAGGAACGCAATGGCAGTAAGCATGAGAAATGGACACATAAATCAGGCAATGTGATGACTATCCCCTACAGACCAAAGGAACACACAGCACGACACATTGCCAAGCGATTAGTTACACTTAGCGCCTGACAGTAAGGTATACGGGGGGACAGTTAATTGCCCCCCTTTTGTTATACTTAAGGGCGCCAAGCGATGTCAAAAATCGACTACTTCCCTAACCTACAAAAGTATCCAGACGAGCGAGAAATATTCTTCTTAAATAAAAAAAATTCCCAGAAAACCCCCCATGAAAAAAGGTCAAAGAATGTCCCAAGGATCTCAGAGGGCTGCAGAGATCCGAAAAAGGAATTCGATGAGACGATTCCATGAATTCCAAAAAAATTCCCTGGCAAAAAATCGCCCAAAAAAGACGAGCAAGAAAAAGTCGTCCAATAAATATTCTAGTGATATTAGTTTCACTAAAATACTGAAAGGATTATGGAAAATAATTTCAAAAATTTTGACGCGATTTTAGAAAACTTTGATGCGTTCTGCGATGAATTTGAAAGTCGCGCCGCAAATGCATTCCTACGAGGTGATCAGAATGACGGACGAGTTACAGAAGCAGCTGCAAACATTGGAGACAGCACTCCTGAAGTTATCAGAGAGGTTGCAGAGCCTGGACCAACGGATCTCAGCATTGGAGCGCCCGCAATTGATGTACAGGCGTCCTCACAGTAGACAGCATGAAACTCTAAGTGATACTTTAGACTATCTACATAACAACGTAGAAGGAATTAAGAAAGATTTAGCAATCGTTGCAAAAGTAGTGTAATGCCTAACGTAGTCGGACCAGATTGTGTAGATTCGCCCAGTGCTGCTGGATTGCCTTGTTTGTATCCCGCTAAGGAGATTGGAGGGGAAACTACTACCAGTTCCAATGTATACTTCGAAGGGGAGAAAGTAGAGTATTATCCAGTTGTTGAGAATATTATATTATCTTCAGTGGAAGGTTCGCCCATTCCGCCGAACACAACATGTCTCCCAGGCGATCGAGTATTGTTACCCAAGGTTAACACGTCAGTGCATATCAATGGGAAACTTTTCGCAGTAACTGGGGATGAGACTGCGTTGGTGTTTGCACCAGGCACCCCGAGACCCTTGACAGGTCCATTCAAGTATCCTACAATAGTAATTGGTTAACACACTTAGAGTTTTATGGCAAAAGCAAAGGTTGGTTTGGTAAAGTCGAACTACACCGAGGGTGCTCCAAAGAAGACCCGTCAAGGTCGTTCGAAGAACACTCATCTGGGTGCGAGTTCTCGTAATGGTCGTAAGAAGCGTTATCGTGGGCAGGGTCGTTGAGGATCGAAAGCGCCGAGCGTATCTCCGAAACTAAATAACTAGAAGAGATAGCAACCTCTCTAAAAGTTCTGGAAACAGACTTTAGAGAGGTTTTTTCAATGGGACTATTTCCAGTAGACAAAGGTGAAGAGTTTATCGAAGAAGGCATGACATTGATAACCGAAACAGACAGTGATCGCCTTCTAGATGCCGCTGCAAAGCGTCGTAGATCTAAGATGAAGGAAGAACTATATCCACTTCCCGAAGACCGCCTAGAACGCCCTTGTGGAGGGGCGGGCGGATTTGACGATTTTGTTGAGCGTTGGCACGAGTGAATAAATAGAAACAGCCTACTGCTGTGTCTCAATGCCTGAAATTCAGACATTCAAAGATTTGAGTGTTACTTTTAAGAAGCATCCTGTCACTGATGATTTAATCGCAGTGAAAGATAATGCAGCTATTGTACAATCTATTTCAAATTTGCTTCTTACTAGAAGGGGCGAGAGACCTTTTCAATCGGATCTTGGTTCTGATCTTGCAAAAACTTTGTTTGAACCTTTAGATTATGCTTCTTCTGGTATCGTTAGATCAGAAGTTGTCAGAGTTTTGAAAAGATACGAACCAAGAATTACTATTGATAGCATCTCATGTGTGCCTCAATATATGGATAATGGGTATCAAGTTGAACTTTCATACACGATTGTTGGTAGAGAAGACGCACCAGTAACTGTAGAATTCTTCTTAGAGCGTACACGATAATGCCTTATACTCAAGTTTCTAACTTAGACTTTGAAGATATCAAAGCTGCTCTAAAAGATTATCTTAGGGCACAGTCGGACTTTACTGATTATGACTTCGAGGGATCAGTATTATCGACCCTGATCGACACACTCGCCTATAACACCTATTATACGGCGTTCAACACCAACATGGTAGTCAATGAACTATTCATTGATTCAGCGACCTTGAGGGACAACGTAGTAGCGTTAGCGAAGCAATTAGGATACAGACCGAAGAGTATCACTTCGCCAACAGCATATGTCTCATTTACTGTCACTTATGCAAATCCAACGACTGATACAGAACTTCTTTTGAAGGGTGGGACTGGATTTATTGCAAATTATGACAACACAATTTATCAATACATAACTGAAACTGATGTAAAAGCACAGGTTTCTAATCAAAAGGCAATTTTTACTGATGTTCCATTGAGAGAGGGAACACGACTAATCAATACATTTACAGTCAATACATCGTTAACAACTCAGAAGTTTGTACTTGACAACAATAATATTGATACTAATACAATTTTAGTTAGAGTTTTCCCAACAGGTGGTTCATTTAGCGAACAATATCTATTAGCAGAAAATATCGTTGGTATCGATAGCACTTCAAAAGTGTTCTTCTTGGAAGAAATCGAAGATCAAAGATATGAATTAATTTTTGGAGATGGTGTCTTAGGGAAAAAATTAGATAATGGATCGAGAATTGAAGTTACATATCTTACAACTTCAGGACCAGTTTCAAATGGAGTAAAGTCTTTCGTTTTCTCTGGAGTTCTTGAAAATACATCAGGTGTTTCTCCAAATGCTGCAGCAGTTACTATCAATTCAGTAACTCCATCTTCTGGCGGAGAAGCGTTAGAAACTACTAAGAATATTAAAAAGAATGCCACCAAGGCATATGGCACACAGGACCGCGCTGTGACCGCCCAGGACTACGAAGCAATCGTTCGTAGGGTATATCCTGCCACTAGCGACATTATCATCTTTGGAGGCGAAGAACAGGACCCTCCAGCGTATGGTAAGGTATTCATCGTATTGAAACCAACCGATGCTGCTTATTTGACATCTCTAACAAAATCTCTAGTGATTGAAGAGTTAGAAAAATATGTCGTTGCATCGGTTGAACCAGTTATTGTTGACCCATCTATTTTGTATGTTGAGTTAACAAGTAAGATTTATTACAACAGAAACACAACTAGCGACACTCCATCTCAAATTAGAGATAAAGTTATTGGAGCTGTTCAGAATTACTTGGACAATTCTGATACAGAAAAGTTCAATGGTAAGTTTAGATACAGCAAATTTATTGGTGTAATTGATGATGCAGACAAGTCAATTAACTCCAATTTAACATCAGTGACAATGAGAAAGGATTTCTATCCTCAACTCAACTCAACCTTCTATTATGAGATTTGTTACCAAAACGCTTTTGATGCCGATTGCGACGATCCAGTCCTTTCTACGACTGGATTTAGAGTGACTGAGTATCCAAATTTCGATGTCTATCTCGAAGATAGGGATGGCAAAATTGTCCTATATAGACTAGATAGCGTAACTGGTGAAAAGGTTGTTCTTGACAGCGAAGTTGGCGATATTGATTATGTAAAAGGCGAACTTAGAATGTATAATTTAACTATCATCAAAGGTAGTTTCTTCGACAATCGCATCTCTGTTAGAGTAAAACCACTTTCTAATGATATCAAGGCACTCCGCGAGGTTTATCTTGACGTTGACGTTGCTAATTCCTCATTCACTGCATACAAAGAGTAAGTAAATGCCTGCTGTAAAGACTAAGAGAATTTCCACTCTGATCGAGACGCAGCTTCCTGAATTCATTGCTTCAGAATACGAACTGTTTAGTAAGTTTGTAGAGAAGTATTATGAAGCTCAGGAAGTTCAAGGTGGCACTTTGGACATTATTAATAATATCCAAAAATATTTGGATATTGATTATTACGAGAAGAGCATCTTAAAGCAGAATGATGTATTAGACGCAACAATCACCGATAGTGATACTACGATCGTATTGCAAGATGCAAGATCGTTTCCAGTCAAGAATGGTTATGTAAGAATTGATAACGAGATTATCTTCTATGCAACCAGAACTGACACAGAGTTAAGAGAGTGCTCTAGAGGCGTTAGTGGCAACACAACTCTAGGAGATCTTTATACCAGTAGCAATTTTGTCAGCACAGATGCAGCACCACACAATGCTGGACAAGTTGTATACAATGTAAGCAATCTTTTCCTCTATGCATTTGTCAAAAATTTCGAAAATCAGTATCTAGGATCTTTCCCAGAGAAATATCTCAAAGGGGATGTTGACAAGAGAACTCTGATTAAGAACATTCAGAAGTTTTATAAGGCAAAGGGAACTTCTAGTTCGATCAAATTTATTTTCAATTCTATCGTTGCAGAAGATGTAAACGATAAACCAGAAGTTTACAAACCCAGAGATTTCACATATAAATCATCCAATGCAGATTGGATTAATGTATATGCACTTAAGTGCAAACTAGTTTCTGGAAATGTTAATGATTTAATTGGCAGACAAGTAGTTCAGACTGAGACATCTGAGTATGGATATGCTTCTGCAACGGTAGATAATGTTTCTTCAGATGGAACAAGAGACGGAGAACAAATTGTTAATTTAGTTCTTGCACCAGAAACTGTAAATGGTGAGTTTTTTGTTTCTACAAAAACTAAACTAGAAAAAACATTATCAGGAACTGCCACTACTGGCAACAGAATTGATGTTTTCTCAACTTTGGGTTGGGACAAAAAAGGTTCTGTTTTGATTGGCAATGAGACAATTGCTTTCGAAGAGAAAACAGCAACTCAATTTATCATTAAGAATAGACAACCATCAGGTGCTGTCGTTCATGCGTCGGGAACTTCTGTATACAAACCAGTAACAATTTCTGGATCTGGAGTTACTCTCATTATTCTGGGTGTTGTATATAACCTTACACCAGAAGATGCTCAACCATATTCTAGTGTTGGTGATAGAATTCAAGTTTCTGCACCTGGATTTGTAACTGCAGATCCAAAAATCGTTCTTAGTGGAACTAACCAAACTCGTTGGTTACTAAGCACTGGAGCAGCAGTAAATGTTCCAACTTTGCCATCTGTAGCATCATCTTTGAATGAAGTGCCCACAGATGTTACTTCTATTCACGAAGATGACCAATATTACTATATCACATCATCTAGTTTTCCATCACATAAGATTTTAGACGGATCTACTGTTAATCAGCAAGTTTTAGATCAAAAAATCCTGCGCTTAATTAGAAAGAGAGCAACAACATCTACTGAAAGATATCAAACACCTAAAGCAGATACTGGCATTCTTCTCAATGGTGTTCGCACTTATAGTTACAGGGATACCGACAGCGTAAGATTTGGTAGACTAGAAGAAATTAAAGTTGATACTCAAGGTAGAGGTTATGTAAAACCTCCATTTGTTTTAGTCGATGAAGTTCCGAACAAGGCAAGAGCAGTTCTCGCGGGTCAGGTAGTTGAAAGCATCATTGTAGATACTACCGATATCTTTCCACAAACTCCAGAGATTACTGTTACTTCTGGCAGAAGAGCGGAAGTTCGTGCTATTGTAACTGGAGGAAAAGTTACAAGTTTAATCATCGACAATCCTGGTGAATATTATTCATCTCCACCAATCGTAAGAATTAGGGATAATGCTGGCAGAGGAAGATTTGCTAACTACGAGGCAATTGTTGACGGTGATGGAAAAATCACAGGATTTGAAAAAATTGATGAAGGTAATTTCTACAACCAACAAACTGTAATTGTAGACATTATTCCTGCTGGGGAAGGTGCTACTGGTATTCCTCTTCTCAAAGAATGGAATTTTAATAGATTTGAAAAATTAAAGAATGACCTTGATACCGAAAACGGTTACATTTTCGAAAATTATAACAATGCATTGGAATATGGATATGGTTATGTTGCCAATCCAAAAGCTTTGCGTGTTGCTCTAAACGACAACTTGAATATTGCTGGAACAGAACCAGCAAATAAAGTTCACTCTCCCATTATTGGTTTTGCGTATGACGGCAATCCAATTTATGGACCTTTTGCACATCAAAACCCATTAGATCCGCAATCTCCTATTGTTAGAATGACCTCTGGTTATTCTATTAAGAATTCTCGTTCTGGTGGTCCTTCTGTCAATAAGTACGCTCTTGGAACTTTTGTTGATGACTATGCATATATTCATCGTAGCGGATCTTTAGACGAAAACAACGGAAGATTTTGCATTACTCCAGAATTTCCAAATGGAGTTTATGCTTATTTTCTTACTATCGACAGTAATCAAACACCCCAGTTCCCTTATATTGTAGGTGCTAATTTCTATTCTCTTCCAGTAGATAGTAACTATAATTCCGATATTAATCAGAATGACATTCCAAAGAATGCAAAAAGATACTATGTTCCTGGTATTTCTAGGAATGGAGAAGGTTTAATTGCTACTATTTCCGATGTTTCATCTGGCACTATTGATAACATCGATGCTGTTAGATCGTCTTCTAACTTCTCTGTAAATTCAAAAGTATATTTTGACAACCAAGGAACAGAAGGTTCCGAGGTAGAGGCAAATGTTGCTTCTGTTAAAGGTAAGTCTGTCAATTATCTACAAAGCAAAGAGACAAAGGTAGTAAAACTTACAACAATTCAAACAGCATTCTTATTTGCTGATGATACACTAAGACAACCATCTTCTGGAGCATCTGGTAAGATTGTTGGAACGGTAGCAAGTGATAATGTAATTGTTCTTAAGGAAGTTGTTGGAACTTTTGATAATACAGGAACATTCTCTGCTGACATTAAAACATTCTCGGTTTTAGTAGATCAGAACAGTTCATACACTGAAGGTGCTATATTAAGCTTAACTGATGGTGTAAACCCAGTTATTGCGAAATCTAGAGTTCTTGAAGGAACTAACAGACAAAACATAGTGAAGATCAGACAACTGAAAGAATTGCAACTTTCGTTGAATGCTAATTCATCATATGTTGAAGGAGAATTTCTAACTTTAACAGATGGTCAAGATGTCATTGCTTCTGGATATGTTGTTAAAGACACTGATAATTCTGACACGGTAAACATTTATCTTGAGAGTGGTGTTTGGCAAGTCGGTCCATATACAATCACTTCAAATAAAACAAATACCGTTCGTGAATTAACTCAAGTCACAACCGTATTAGATGGTAATTGGATTGTAGATGAAGATTACTTCATTCAGTCCAGCAATCTATTCAACACCATTGGATCTAGGATTGTAACTCTAACTTCGCTTAGTGATAATCTAGAACCATTTGAAGTTAATCAGAGTGTTGCTTTGATTGAAACTGATGTTGCACATGGTCTTGGTATTGGTGACAAAGTAACTATTGATGTCAATCCAGACGATGCAACAAAGACAAAGACATATTATTTGAGAAAGAGACTATATCAAGAAGCAACTCTTATTGCTCCAAAAATCAATACCACTATTAATGATACTGGTATTGGTAGATTCCAGATATTGAATGGCGGCGCAGATTACACTCCTGGAACATACAATAATGTTCCTTTGACAGGAGGAACTGGATCTGGTGCAACAGCAAGCATTGTTGTTTCTGATGCTGGTGTTGTTTCTAGTGTTCAAATTCAAACGAAAGGATCTGGATATAGAAAAGCAGATTATCTTGAGGTTGATGATGAAAGTCTAGTAAGATCGGGTGCTTCTTTAAGCACGATGCGTCTTGTTATCTATGTTGATCATGTTGGTTTTGCTGCAGGGTCTACTCAACTAATTGTTGATGATGCAACTAAGTATGCAGAAGGAGATCTTATTTCTATCGGTAATGAGATTTTAGAGATTTCTTCAATTTCTGGCAATACTCTTACTGTATTGACCGCTAGGGAAGGAACTACAGCAATTGATCACTATGATGGACAATCAGTATCTTTGTATCAACCAAGATACAACTTCGATCCAAACTTCCAAATTTTTGCTGGTGCTAATTCTGGATATGTCCAATCATATGATAGAGAAACTCAAAAAATTGTAATTGTTTATGATTATGCTACGCAGACAGCAAATGCAAATGAAGTAACTCTAAGTTCCAGTTTCTTTGATAGCAGCACTCCTTCCAGACTTGTTGCTGTGAGATCTGCTGGCGCTTTGAATTATAAGTTTGAATTCTCGGAAGATAACGTATCATTTATTCCAAATCCAAATATTGACATCCAAGAGTTCTACAAGTATGTTTTTGATACTTCACACTCTTCTTTGACTGGAACATACTTTGATATGTCCCCAAGCAGAAGTTTCAACCTAGAAACTGTAGAGAAAACAGCATCTACCATTCTTCCTGGCAATGCAGGATCATTTACTGATGTTAAGTTTGGTTTTGGTGCAAGACTTGCTGGAAACACATATCAAACAAAAACTGGCACAAACTTTACTAATTTCTATTACTTTGATAGAAAGGGCATTGTTCAAGCAGATGGTGCTTCTCTCAAGATCACCACAGATCCACTACAAGGAGTAAAAACTCTCAATTATGTTACCCCAACTCGTTTTGTTTACGATATTAATAGCGAGCCTCTTTGGGATGGTTCTGGATCCATTTCTTATACTACTACTGGTCAGTTCGCTATTGGCGAAATTAATTCATTCGCAATCACAAATCTAGGATTAAATTACAAAAAAGTTCCAGCAATTAGTGGTGTAGATCCAAATGAGAACTTCAGAGCTTCTGCTACTGTTTTATTTGATATTCCTACCAGCACTATTGTTGGTATTAGAATTGACGAGAAAGGATCAAATTATGTAAATCCAAAAGTTATTATTACCAATGGTGATGGTGTTGATGCGAAGTTTAAAATTGTTGTAAGAAATGGGGAGATTTTCTCCATTACTATTGATAATCCTGGTGTTGGATATACCTTTGCTCCAGAAGTTGCTATTGTCGAAAGTGATGTTGAAGCATTTGCAGAAAGTCAAACTGTTGGTATTCCGAGAAGTATTTCTATTGTTAACAATGGAGGTGCATTCCATAGAGATAGAACAGTAGCATCGACATTTAATACCAAATCAGTTTTATCACTTTCCAACTTCAATGGAGATTTTAGTAAAGGTGAAATTGTAGTTCAGAGAATTGGATCTACTGAAGTCGCTCGTGCTAGAGTATCTGAATGGAGATTTGGTTCGAACTTATTGAAGGTGGAGGATGTAGAAGGTATCTTCAGAGAAAATCAAACTGTCCAGTCTCTAAATTCTCCAGTATCTGCGACAATCAAAGCAATTTTTGTAAGCACATTTGCAGAACAAATCACTGGTTTCTATGACAACATTGGATATTTCAAGTCCGACAGAGGAAAACTTGGAGTATCAAATCAGAAGATCTTGGATAGTTTCTTCTATCAAGACTACTCATATGTTGTAAAATCCAAGACACCCATTGATCAATGGCGTGAATTAATTAAGTCCACAACTCACCCCGCTGGATTTAAACTATTTGGTCAAGTTGATGTTGAGGCGACGGCACCAGTTGAGATGCCAGCAGAAACACCAAAAGCATCTCATTTCTCAATTATTCAACTTTGGGATCCTGCAAAAAATAAAATTACCGTAGAGAACACTACTAGAACTGTTACGCAGATTGTTCAAAAGGTAGAAAATCAAAGAATTCGTAGAGGATTTGGTTCTGCTGCTACTAGTGAGTTCTTGTTCAATGAAATGCGTGCGTTTGAAGTATCACTTGATGCTCCTTTCGATGGATACTATGATACCGATGGCAGATTGCAGGGAACAACATCATTCCAGATTTTAAATGACAGCGGAGTTCCATTTAGTCCATATAGTGACAAAAATCTAGTAATTAGTCTAGATGGTGTACTACAAGAACCAGGAGTTGCTTTCACTGTATCTGGTGATCGTATCATCTTCAGTCAACCACCTCTTGGACCATATCAGAAACAAACTGGTGAAGGACAGTCTGATATTACATATTATAATGGTGTTACTTTCTATGGAAAGTATGTTGCATTTAAAGATAATCAGTATAATGCAAGATACTTCAAGAAAATTAGAAACATTTTCCAACGTAATGGTAGGTGGTTAGATGCTGCTAATCAGGTTGAGAGAAATCGTCAATTCATTGTCGAAGAAACTATCGGATATGCAAAAGCAACATATCCATCTTTAGATTGGAGCACAAAGCAAGATGATTACGAAGTAAACATCGGTTCTATTCTCGATGCATATGAGCACGATCTTAGATTTGGTGGAAACATTAAAACTGTAGACTACACTTCCATCTTCAACACAGATAGCGATTATCTATACATTCAAAACAATAGATCTCAATCTACTGGTATCTTTAAGTATGCAGCAAGACTAGCAAAACTTGCCATTAGAAACTGGGATTACACAGACAGCAGTGTAATATACATTCAAGGTTCTAGAACTATGAATGTCACTGATACTGAGAACCTCGCTATTGGTATGTTTGTAAGTTCTGGCAGAGCATTCCCATCTGGAACTTACATTGTTTCTATTGACAGTGCAACACAAGTCACTTTAAATAACAGTGCATTATCAAACTCTTCAGGTGGCGGCGGAGCTCCAGCAGGAACCACTTTGTTGAGTGGAACAGCAACTGGAGGATCCTTTGCTACCAACACAGGTGCAGTTGCTCCTGGAAACACATTTAGTGTTCCACCTGGCGTTACAGTTTCTGCACCAATATCCTTCTCTGGAACTGATCAGGCAACATTCTCATGGAGTGGCATTAACAATGGCACTTTCTATGATGCCGCCAATCTAATCGAAGCGAACAAAGCATATATTCAAGAAGAAACAATTGGATGGGCAGAAGCAACATATCCTGGTGTTGATTGGAATTCAAAAGCAACTAAGTGCCAAAGAGATCTTGGTTTCTTAGTGGATGCATATGTCTATCATCTCCGTTTCGGTGGAAATGAAAAAGTTGTTGAGTTTGGACAACTATACTATGTAAAAGCAAAATATCCAGCATCAGAAAACTTACTTTTCATCAATAATGAACTAACTGAAAGTCTCGCTGCATTTGAGTATGCAAAAGACTTGATGATCCAAGCAATGAGAAATACTCTTGGTACTGGAACTTACACCGCCATTGCTCCAGTTGTTGATAATAACATTTTGGTTGATAGTCAAAGTCCTTATTGTGCTGAAGTAGAAGGTGCTCTCGATACTTATAATAGTATTGTTGACACCATTCTATCTGAGGGTAAGGGTCTAGTTAGTAAAACAAACCAAAATCCAAATAAAGCAGGTAACTGGTCACAGACACTAACTTATTCAAATTATAACATCATTGGTGATCCTCTACTTCTAGCACAAGAGTGCAATGATGTAATTTCTTCTGTTGATTCGTTGACTTCAAACGTTGATGATATTCTACAGCAAGAGGCAGTTACAAGAACACTCCCAGATTATATTGATGGTGAAACTAAAGAATTTGAGTTGTATTGGGAAGATGGTTCCGAAGTAATTGTTGAAGAAGATGAAGATCTATTCTTGACAATTAATGCTGTATTGCAAAGACCAAAGTATACAGAAAACTTCCCACTATTTGATGCATACTTTATTGACAGAACTGTAATTCCTAATATCATCAAATTTGATGTTGCTCCTATTTGGGATCAAGATTTTAGTGCAAAGAGCATTGGTGAACCAACCGCCGTCGAAAAGATTGTTGGCGTTGGCGTTGGAAACTATAAGAGATTAACAATTGATTATAATCTTGTAGATGGTGTAAGAAATGGACCATTCCTAATTCTTGATGTTGAAGATAGCACAGTTCAGAACATCGAATCGGAAGATAATCTTTATGTGTTCTTAGATGGTGTTCTTCAAAGAAAAGGATACTCTTATACTATTGCTGGTCCAAACATTTACTTTAATGTTCCAATTCAAAGTGAGATGAAGATTGACATGAGATATCTCTATGGAAGAGATGTTGGTCAAATCCTCAATATCTATGATTTTGCTCCAGATACTTATTATTCCAGAGGAAGATTACAAATTTTTGGTTTAACATCCACTATTATCAATGAGTTTGGATCTTATAGTTGGATGGGAGATAAAATTGGATCTCCAATTCATTTATGGCAACAAAGAGGAGACGGAACGTATAATGTTATTGGCGAAGTTTATAATTTCTTCAATAATTCAGGAACGATCGAATTTGATGTTAAATCTCAAAATGGATATATTGAAAATGGATTAGATTTTGTATTTGCAGTTAAAGGTCGATACGATATTCAATACAGTATTAATGATAGTGATATTACATCATCTGTATTATCACTCAACATAGATGATGTAGGAAGAAAGATTCTGAAAGATGATAGTGCTCTATGGAAAGGAACAGTTATTGGCAAATCTTATAGAAATCCATTTGTATATCTTGCAAATGGTGATAAAATTCGTGTAGAGGGAGAAGATAAATTTAGATCTATCAAACAACTCCCATCAACTGTAACAAGTAAAGATGGAAGAAATGATAATCCACTTTCAGGTGATAATTATGCAGCAGTATCTATTGAAACATACACTGGAGTAACGAGAGGAGAAGGTCTTTCTGTTGTTGCCATCATGGAAAAAGATGGTAATGGAAATCTCACTGGAAAAATTGAAAGATTGGAGTGGAACCAGCGTAGTTATGATCCACTAACACAACCTACTGCATATCAATACCAAACACCACCAGTTATTAAGTTTATTCCAAACACTGGAAAGGGTGGTGGTGCTAGAGCAAATGTTCTGGTAAGCAAAGGTCAGGTAATCAGTGTTGACTTGATTGATGGTGGTTCTGAATATGAGGAAGCACCATTAGTAGTTGTTTCTAGAAGATACGAAATTCTCACGGAAAGAGACATTGGTGTATCACTTGTTAATGTTGCTATTAGTCCATATGTTGAAACTGCTGGTGTAATTATATCTTCAACTATTGATATTGTCAGTTTCCCACCACCACTAGGATTTGCAACATCTGCTATTATTGCAGATAGTCCCAAACAAGTAGATTGGGAACTGGAAGAAGAAATTGAGTTGGAAGAGAAAGTTGGAACAAACCTTTCCGCTGGTATAACTGGACCATTCATAAGATATACTGCTCCACTGATTACTACAGTGGAAAAAATCGATGTATTTAAGGATGTTTCCGAATATATTTCCGTAGTTGCCACTTCACTTGCAGATATTACATCAACTTCTATTATATCTGTTAATAGACAGATTACTACATCTTTCCAAAATATTATTCTTAATGACGCTATTGATAATATTAACTTCTTTGAAGTTGGTGCTTATCTACAAATTGATCTTGATGCTAGTGAAAATATTATATACATTGCAGACACTAGCAAATTTAAGACTTCTGGATATTTGTTGATTGGCGACGAAGTAGTTTACTACTATCGTAAGATTGGTGATCGTTTCCTTAAAGTACAAAGAGGAAGACAAAATACAACTCCACAAAATTGGGTTGCTGGAACTTTCTTACGTCAAATTCCAGATCCTATATCAATAGTTTCTGGTGGTGTGGTAACTATTCAAAGTGAAAGTGATGTCACTTTGGTGACTGCATCTACCTCTGCAGGTGGATTTGAAAGAAGGACGCAGCGACAGATCTCTGCTCCAGCAGAATTTTCTATTGCTAGAAAACAAGTAGAAATTGTTGTTAAACCACCTGAAACTGGATTTATTGATAGATATGTTGAAGAAGTATTCTTCACTGATGAAGTTATTTTGAGAGATGGATCTACAATTCAACTAGTATCCAAAGATGTCACACAAAGAAATGGAAACGTAGTTCTCATCAATAACTTTACGTTTGTTGTTGGACAAGTTGATTACCGAGGAGATTATGTCTTAGGAAAACTTGGACCTTCTATTGGTAACTTTGGTGATGTATTCACTGATAGTGGATATATGAGTGTTTCTGGAATTGCAATTGGTGATATGGAAATCTATTATCCTTCACTAACAATTGGAGATTTCTCCGAAAGATATAGTTCCAGTTACATGAAATCTGGTAGATACTTTAATATGGTTCGTCCATCTATCAATAATCCAGTTACTCATAGCGCATTCACTGGAACCATACCATTTATTCTAAACGTCAACAATACAGATTACTTCCCAAATAGTGGTCATCTCTTTACTGCACAAGGAACTGTCATTTCTTACACTAGTAAGTCAAATACAACTTTCAACAATTGCACAGTCATATCTGGACCAAATACCATCTCAAGTGGTAATGAAGTAATACCATTTGCAATTAACTAAATAACCACATAAATATAAATAACTCAGGCACAAACTACAACGTCGGACAAAGAAACCCATGGCTGCTATTATTTCTGATAAGTTTCGTATTTTTAACGCGAAGCAATTCCTAGAATCTCTCACTGAGGGCGCGACTGACACTAGTGCAGAGCGTTCACGAATGTATTTCTTCGTGGGGCGTCCACAACCATGGAGAGCATACCTAGAAGTCTATTCTAAGAATGCTACTGCTTTTACGGTTGGCGATGAGGTATATGTAGGAACGTACGGTTCCACCGCCTTCCGTGCCACCATTGCTGCTGTTTATGATAGTGCCCTTCTTCTGACCGACGTTTTTGGCAGCAATGGTGTTAACTCTGCTCCTGCGTTAGGATCTGATCTCAAGTGCCGCACAGGTGGTGCAGGTGGATCCGACACTGGTGCTACCGCTAAGTCTGGTGTTTATCGTTATGCAACTGAGGATATTCCACCTCTTCCAATTGATAACCAGAGAGAAAAGATTGCTCTGTATGACGAAATCATCGCTGCAAAGCGTATTACCGATGCCTTTGCAAGAACAGTTATCCGTCGTTACAATTGGGATCTAGTTGCCAATCCTAAGTTCGACATGTGGAAACCAGACTATGCAGATACTCCTGGTGGTGGTGGTCAGATTGGTAAGCAATCTGCAACTGGTGCTGCTTCCATCGCTGATGCTAAGTTCTATGTAATGAACTCTCAGTATGAAGTATTTAAGTGCCTATTCAATGGCGAAAATCCTTCAAACACAACTGGTCAGAATGCTACTGAAGAACCATTTACAGGTGCTCCTAACTACGATGCAGGAACAGGTCTCTATACAGAAACCACTGGTGCTGGTTACATCTGGAAATATATGTATACCATCCCAACAGATGATGTTCTGAAGTTCCTCTCTTCAGACTTCATGCCAGTTGTTCTTCAATCAAATACATCTCGCCAAGCAGTAGAAGCACTTGCTGTTCCTGGTGCGATTGATGCGGTTCTTGTTGAAGATGGTGGCGCAGGTCTTCCTATTTCACAAACTTTATACACTGCTATTAAAGGAGATGGCACTGGTGGAGTTGTAGAACTAGTAACAAATGGTTCTGGTTCTATTACTTCTGCAAGTATCCAGTCTCGTGGATCTGGTTACACTTATGCAAACATCCTTCTAGGAGTTGGCAATTTATTCAGTGATGCTGGTTTGACTACTGGTGTTGGTGGTTACAGCGGAAATGCTGCTCTAGAAGCAGTTCTTCCTCCTGCAGGTGGTCATGGTTCTGATCATGAAACTGAACTGAATGGTAAGCGTGTAATGACAAACATCCGCTTAACTTATGCAGAAGGTTCTGGTGATTTTCCAGTTGACAACGACTTCCGTCGCATTGGTATTATTGCAGACCCAGTAAATTGGGGAACCACGACATTTGCAACTGCAGATACTCTCTCTGGATTAAAAGCAGTTAAGATTAGTGGCGCAACTGCAGACTATGCCGTAGATGAAAAAATTGTTCAGACTGTATCTGGTGGAACTGCATATGGAACTGTTGTTTCATGGACACTGGACGATGGATCTACAACCGATGGAGTTCTTAAGTATATCCAAACTAATGATGCCCATACTGATCAAGGTGTTGTAAGAGCATTTGAAAGTAATGCTGCTAATGCTATCACTGGAGAAAGTTCTGCAGCATCTGGAAATGTATCTACCGCATATTCTGGTGCGCTTCTAGGTTCTATTTTTGCTGCAGGTTTAGCATCCCCAGAGATTGAAAACAACTCTGGTGAAGTAATTTACATTGAGAACCGTCGCCTCATCACTCGTGCTCCTGACCAGATTGAAGACATCAAACTAGTTATCGAATTCTGATCTATCAGACATTATCAAATCCTCCCAGCAATGGGGGGATTTTTTTTATCTCTACTAAATACTAGGGACTAGATACTAGTAGTTGGCGGAGTACAATGCCTCAGAAGACTAACCTCAATGTAAATCCTTATTACGAGGACTTTGACGCGAATAAGAATTTTTATAAGATTCTCTTCCGTCCTGGGTACTCTATTCAAGGTAGAGAATTAACTCAAGTTCAATCTATTCTCCAAAACCAGATCGAGAGTTTTGGTAAATATGCTTTCAAGCAAGGAGAACAAGTAATTCCTGGTGAGGTAGGTTTAAACACAAAATTAGATTATGTAAAACTATCGTCAGTTTCGGAAGTCGCCGTTTCTGATGGCACTGATATTGTCTACAAAAAGTATGATATTACTCAGTTGGTTGGACAGCAACTCCAAGGTCTCACTTCTGGCGTTGTAGGAACTGTTTTGTCTGCAAAGTTAGCAACTGAAAGCACCGCAGATACAGTTTTTGTTAGCTATATTAATAGTGGTAACTCAAACATTGAACCAACTTTCCGTCAAGGTGAAACACTAGAAGTAGTAGATGGTGTTAATACTCCACTTCTAGTTGTCGGAACCGATGGTAGTGTTCTTCCTACGAGCATTCTAGTCACCAACCCAGATACAGGAGAAGTTACTTCCCTAGAAAGTCCTGCAATGGGATTTGCTTCTGCAGTCAAAGTGCAGGAAGGTATTTACTTTGTTAATGGATATTTTGTTAGAAATGAAGAGCAACTTCTTGTCATTGAAGAATATTATGACAAACCATCGGCAAAAGTAGGATTTACAATCAAGGAAGAGATTGTAACTCCAGAAGCAGATGCTTCTCTATATGATAATGCAATTGGATCTTCTAACTATACTGCACCTGGAGCACATAGACTAAAAATTAGTCTAGAGATGAAAGAGTTTGCTTTAGATGCAATCACCGACAAGAACTTTATTCAGCTCCTCACAGTTAAGAGAGGAGTTGTTCAAAGAAAAGTTACTTCTACAGACTTCAGTGTTCTTGAGCAAACTCTTGCTCGCAGAACATTTGACGAGAGCGGTGATTACGTTGTAGATAATTTTGATATTGATATTCGTGAGTGGGCACAAAAAGACGGCAATAAAGGTCTTTATGGTGCCGATGAGTTTGGTCTTTATAATGGATACAGTGCTAGCGAAGCTTCCAGAAAAATGGTTGCTAGCATTGGTCCTGGTAAAGCCTATATTAAAGGATATGAAATTGTAAACAAAGAGACCAAGTATCTTGAGATCAATAAAGCAAGAGAAAGTCTGACCAGTGATAACGTCACACTAAAAACAAAAGGTCTCCCAACTTTCTCGGTTACCAATGTTTTTGGTAGTGTTCCACTAAACAAGGAAGGTTCTGATCTTACGGCATATCCAGATATCTTCCTTTACAGCACTTTCTCTGATGGTTCTATTGGAGTAAATGGCACAGAGGCAACTACTGACCACAGACAAACTGTTTCCAGAAGAGGTCTTACATTTACAGCAAATGATGCTATTAAGACTATCACTTTAGATGTTCTTGGTCTTAATGGTCAACCTACTTTAGGTGCATTGACAGATGCCAATTTCCAAACAAATTATAAGACACTCTATTTTATCAAATCTAGAAGTGCCGATGGCACAGCAACTGATATTGGAACGGTAACAACTCTTGCTTATGCTACTATCAATAGACCTGGAATTAGTGATAATGCAAACAAACAATTCCTAGAGCTTACTGTATTTGGCAATAAAGCAGAATTGGAAAATCTACTCCTTGAATATGATGAGGGAGATTCCGAGAAGAAGAGAAAGATCTTCCTTTCGAATGGGGACGCTCAGGACAATGATGATTATTGGGCAGAGGTAGTAGATTACAGAGATTCAATCACTCCAGTTATTGGAAAAGTAAAACCAAGCAACTTCTTCCTTAAGAAGAGAGGAGAAGGATTTAATTCGGATTCTGATGTTGTTTTATCAAAAGGTCGTCTTGGTGGAGGATCCGAGACCTATAATAGCATCTTTGGTTTCTCATATTTTGATCCACAATTCTTTACGAGAATTCTATTAGAAACTGTTCCTGCTGGATTTGATGAAGGTAAGTATGTATTTGGTTTAGAAAGTGGTGCATATGGTGTTGTAGAAGGACCTGCTTCTGGTGTCTATTCAACAGACAGACTACTTTTTGTTAAGACCATTTCTGGAAACTTCAAGTCTGGTGAAACAATCAGAGATGAAGATTCAAATACAGTAAAGATTGCAAAAGATAATACTATCTCACACTTCACTGTTATCGAGAGAGGATCTGGTTATTCTGCTGGAGCTACCATCTTATTAAATGGTGTTGAGTATGATTCGTCTAAGATCGAACCAACTGTTTATGGCGGTAAAATCTATAAAGTAGCAATCAATAACCAAGCTGCTCTCAGAAACTTAGAATTCACCCAACCACCAGAAATTGTAATTGCTGGAACTACCGATAGCGCAGGTGCTGCTGCTGTCCGTGCTGTCTTAGTTAGAAATGCTGTTACTACATATACACCACAGAATGTCAAATCTATTGGTGGTGCGTATGGTTCTGGTGGTAGCAATAAGTTTAGTGCTGATTTAGTTGTAGATAATCAATCATATTCAAACATCTCCGCTGTAACTGATTACACTTTCTTCGGCAAGAAAGGAACGATGTTTGTCGAATCAACGAGTTTCAGCGCCGATGCCTCTAGCATTGTTCAGCAGGGAGATCTAATTCAATTCTCTGACCAGGATAACAATCTAGTTCGTGCCATTGTTCAGTATGCAACTCAAGCAGCGGGGGTTGCTAAGACTAGAATTTATCTAGATACAGCTCTTCCTGGTGATGTAACAAATACAAGTATTGTTCGTCTAAGACCTAGACCAGACAATACTAATGGTGGAACCCTTCTATTCCCAACTGGCAGTAAGCAAGTAGAGCAAATTTCTGCTGGTGGTGATGATACTAAGATTAAGTATTATTTCCGCAGAGATTTTGTAACAACTGCTTCCACTTCTGGTGGAACGATTACATTTGCAGCACAGTTGCCATTTGGAACACAAAGATTTGCTGCATTCACAGAAGAAAATTATATCATTACAGTTCTTGACCCAGGCGATGCTCCAAGCATTGCAAAGGGTGATATCATTTATATTCCTACAGATGCTGTAGAAATCTCATCTTCTACTGATACTGCCAGTGGTCTTACTTCTGGATCTATTAGTCTACAACTAACATCTGATTATTTTGGAACTATTCCTTCTAATGGTGCGTTCCCTAAACTTAAGTTAACCGCAACTCTAGAAGTATCTAACGCAAAACCAAGACTTAAGACTGCTGTAAGAAATAAGAGAATTGTTGTTACATCATCTGGTGACCGAGTTATTCCTCTTAGAGGATCTGATTACGATACTGAAGTTATCGAGACCCTCTCATATTCCGATGTCTTCAAACTAAGATATGTCTATGAAGGAACTCCTTCACAAGCTCCAGATGTGGACACTGCTGGAAACCTAGTTTCTGGAACTGATGTTACTTCTAGATATACGTTTGATGATGGTCAAAGAGACACCGTATATGATGTCTCAAGACTAGTCCTCAAACCAGGATTTGAAGCATCTGTAGGACAACTTGTTATTGCTTTTGATTATTTTGAGCAATCTCAAGGTGACTTTGTAACTATCGATAGTTACCTACACGAAGCAGGTGTTCCAGAAGATGAAATTCCTTCTTTCAACTCTCCTGTTCTTGGCAATGTAGAACTTAAAAATGTAATTGACTTCAGACCTAAGGTAGACACCACAGCAATTATCCCAGGTTATCTTGACAAGTCTCTCCTAGAAGTTACCGAAGGATCATTCGCTGGTGCTGGTGCAGTTGTTTCTAGCACTCCTGCTCCAGATGCTGGTATCGAGTATACTTTCTCCTTCAGTCAGATTCAGTATCTAGATCGTATTGATGGGATATTCCTCAATAAGAAAGGAGAGTTCCTAGTAAAAGAAGGCAATTCTTCTCTCAACCCATCCAAACCAGATCCTATTGAAGATGCGGTTCCTCTATTCTATGCGTACATTCCTGCTTTCACTAAGACTAGCAAGGATGTAAGAATTACTCCAGTTGATAATCGTCGCTATACTATGCGAGATATCGGTAAATTGGAGAAGCGTATTGAGCGTCTTGAGTATTACACTACTCTTAGCATCCTTGAGCAGCAAGCTCTCAACATGCAGGTCAAGGATGAAGTTGGTCTAGACAGATTTAAGTCTGGTTTCTTTGTTGATAATTTTGAGGCACATAGCGTTGGTAATTTGACCTCACTTGATTATGCATGTGCTATTGATCCTCAGCAATCAGTTCTTCGTCCACAGTCGAAAGAAGATAGTATTAAACTAGTCGAAGTTAATGTAAGAGAAGATCAGAGAGCAGTTTCTGGTTATAAGAAAGTAAACAATGTTGTCACTCTACCATACTCAAACTTAAATCTACTTGGCAATGAGTTTGCATCAACAAAGATTAATCCAAACCCATTTGTTGTTCTTCAGTATGTTGGAGATGGTGAACTGTCCCCATCAATTGATCAGTGGTATGATCAAAATGAAGAACCACTAGTTGTCGATACAAACACAAGTCTCTTTAATATTTTCTTGGCAAAAGATAATGTTAAGGAAGCGTTCTCCAGCATTCACAACTCATTTGTAGTTAACTGGGTTGGATCTTCACCTTCATTTACTTCAATTAATTCTTTAGGTGAGGTTAATAGTCAGCAGGCATCTACAAAGGTTCAGTCTGCATCTGTTTCCAGTTCTTCAAATATTAGTCCGCAAAATAATGATGTTGGTAAAGGTGTCCAAACCAAGAACGTAAGAGGAAGTCTTGTTTCCAATTCACTATCATTCTTTGCGAGAAGTGTTCCCGTTAAGTATGTGATTAGAAGAATGAAACCCAATACTAAGATGTATGTATTCCTAGAGGGAAGAGACATCAGTCGTTGGGTAAATCCCGATCTAAGATTTACTGGTCTTGCAGGTAACTCACTATCAGCATTTAATGGTCCAATCACCACTGATGAATATGGAAATGCATCTGGTTTGATTGTTCTTCCTGCTGGTTTCCCACCAATCGAAAATGCTACTTGGAACGGCAGCGTAGATACTTTATCTTATGATACAAATGCAGAAGAAGTATCAATCACTTCTGGTATTCTAACCTTCAGATTTACTTCTAGTGCTACCAATGCACCTAAGGATGAAGTCGATAGTTACACAGAAGTTAAATACTATGCTACGGGTATTCTGCCAGAGAACCCAGGATCTATCGTATCTACCAAACCTTCATACTTTAAGTCAAATGAAGGTGTTCAGTTAATCGAAAGCAATACTGACAACCCAGTAAGACCCAACCCACTAGCACAGACATTTAAAGTTGAAAATCTAGAGGGTGGTTGTTTTGTAACTGGTGTTGATCTCTACTTCAGCAAGAAGAGCAGCAATATTCCAGTTAAAGCATACCTCACCAATGTAGACGCAGAGAAACCAGGAAAGAATGTTGTTCCTGGATCTGAGAAGGTTCTATCACCTAATACATTCCTTAAGTGCTATGCTAATGGCGATGTTGCTGTTTACAAAGGAGAAAATGTTACAGGAGTAAGTTCTGCTGCCTCTGGACCTATTCTCAAGATCTTTGATAAGAATAACGTTGAATTAGTCGCTACTTCATCTGGTAAATATAGTCTCACAAACGAGCAAGTTTATACTTTTGTTCTTAGCAATCACAATGGCAAGTCATTCGTTCAGAATGAAGATCTAACTATTCCATCTGTAACCACAGCAAACGCTACTCAGGGAACTACTGGAAAGATTACGATTGCAAAAGACAGCGGAAAAGTCTCCAAAGTCAGAGTTACTAATCCAGGACAGAATTATGATAGTGCAATTCTAACCATCGAAAGTCCACAACTTCCTGGTGGTTCTACTGCTACTGCAGCGATCAAAGTCTCTGGTGGTAAAATTTATAATGCTGAAGTCTCTCTATCTGGATTTGGATATACCGAAGCTCCTTCAGTCGTCGTCAAAGGCGTCGGAAATGGCGCTGGAGGGTGCGAAATCCAAACCTTCATTGAGATTGACACACCAGCAGTTAGAATGGGCGTAGCGGTCGATAACGAAGGTGTCACGCAGTCCACAACCCCAACATACTTTGGGTTTGAATATCCAGTATACCTACAAAATGATACTGAGTATGCTTTGGTTGTAGAGACAGATTCTACCGACTATATGCTCTGGGCATCTAAGTTGGGTGCTACCGACATTGCTACCAGCACTGTTATCACAACTCAACCATCTCTAGGTTCAGTTTATAAGTCTCAAAATACAGAGAGTTGGACAGAAGATATTTTTGAGGATCTTAAGTTCTCGCTATATCGCGCAGAGTTTGACATCAGCAGACCTGCAGAACTTCTACTCAAGAATGATAACTTGGGTTATGAACTTCTTGATTACAATCCATTTGAGACAAACGCTAGTGCAAACACTAATGCTACCTCAAAACTATTCAAGAACAATAATTCAATTGTTAAGGTATCTCATAGAGACCATGGATTTGAGACTTCTGGTAAGTCATATGTCTTCTACAGAACTGCACAGGAGACAGGCGGCGTTACCTCTGACATCTTGAACAGCAACCTGTTTAAGGTTTCAAATAGTGGCATTGACACATACAACATTACTTCTACAGCAAATGCTTCTAGCAATGCATTTGGTGGCGGAACAAATGTCTATGCATCCCACAATAGAAAGTTCGAAACTCTATATCCTCAAGTTAACTACCTTTCATTCACTGGAACAAAACTTGAGAATTATGTCAAGACTACTAATGTAGTTCCTGTTGATTCAGCAACAACAAATTATGTTTCATATTCACAGACAGATTATGAGAGAACTTTCTTGAATGAACCACAATATTTTACTAATCAAAAGTTGATCGCATCTCAGATTAATGAAACTCTCAATAATCTAAATCAATCATTGACATATAAGATGGTGATGACTTCTACAGTCTCTCATCTATCACCACTTATTGATTTGTCTTCTGCTTCTGTTAAGACATCTACTTCCAGAGTTGAAAATGCAAGCGGTCAGGAAGACAGATTTGGAAGAAAGGATCAGATTATCAAATTCTATCCAGTCTATCAATTCCAGCTTGCTGGAAATGGCGGAACTGAAATCCAAGCAGGTCAGACTATTAAGGGAGTAACTACAAAAGCATCTGGAACTATTGCCAGAGTAAATGGTGCTGTTGTTTATGTAAGAGTTAAGACGGCACAGTTCTTCCAGATTGGAGAAACTGTTTCTCTTGGAAATCAAGCATCACTCACTAGCGTGACCGTAGATTCAAATCCTGTTGAACTATTCTTTGATATCGCTGATGGTGCAACTATTGTTGCTCGCAATCCATCAGTAATTCTTGAGACTTATGACAATAAGATTACTGGTAAAGCAGTTCTTTGGAATAATAAGACACAGGAGCTGATTTTAAGAACTGACACTCAACCAATTAGTGATGACTTCACTGGAAGAATTATTGATAATGTAGCATTTGCAAGAAATGCTCAGACTTCAGAACAAGTTTCTGATATCTTCCGTGTTGGTGATTATGTCAAGTATGCTTCTCAGGATGATGTTGAAGCATCTTACTTGGAGGTTGGAAGCATCACATATTCTAATGGTATTGATTTTGTTTCTGAAGATTCTTCCAAGAACAGTTCTGCAGTTGCTAAGTATGTAACTAAGGAGGTTGCAATTGGAAATCCTGGAACATCTATTGATGTAAGACTTACTGCTAACATCAAAGATATCTCAAATATCAGAGTTCTCTATAGATTTAAGAAGGCATCCAGTCAAGAAAACTTTGAAGATATTGATTGGGAATATTTCAATATTGATGGAGGTCCTGATAATCTAGAGATTGCATCCAGTGAGAACAGCATTTCTGGAACTGTTGAGAAACAATCTTCATATCAAGAATTGAAGTATAGCGTTGCAGATCTCCCCGAGTTCTCCTCGTTTGCTGTCAAGATTGTGATGAAGACTGTTGATCCAGCATTCGCTCCTAAGGTTCAAGATATCAGAGCAGTAGCATCGTTCTAATTTCCGCGTATGTCTTATATCAAAGTTGAAGGGCATGATGGTCTCGTCAGAGATGAGACCACAGGTGCCATCTTGAATTACAACGATTCTGCTATAGAAGCTCGTCGTAAAATGAAAAGGTTGAATTCCGCGTTAGACGACATAAATATGTTGAAGAATGAAATATCTGAAATCAAATTACTACTGAGAGAGTTAATCAAAAATGGCAGTTCTTAGATCCGTTGCAAAGACAGACACCTTTGAAAAACAAAGGCAAACGATCAACTCTATTGGGCAAGATTTATATGATCTTTCCTCTGGTTCAGCATCTCAAACATTTGGTGGTATTCAGTTATTAGACGGCAGCGTTTCCGCGCCGTCGTTTTCTTATGCCAGTGAAAATTCTTTGGGTTTTTACAGAAAAACTCTTGGTGTTCTCGGTGTAGCTGCATCAGATAAAGATGTTTTAGATTTATCTATTACTGGATCTGTATTTTATACGGATGTGGTTTTAAGAAAATATTATATTGCCAATGAAAATATTACAGTAACAGATTCTGGATCTGGATATAGCATTGGAGCATATTCTGCTGTTCCTCTTGTTGGTGGAACAGGTAATGGAGCTACTGCTGATATTACAGTTACAGATTGGGTTGGATCTATTACTAACGCTGGATCTAGTTATACTGAAGGATCCTATACATCAATTCCACTTCAAGTTATTTCTGGATCTGGTTCAGATGCATTTTTTACAATAACAGTTAATGCTAGTGGAAATGTAGATACCTTAACAATTGGACAGTATGGCACTGGATATACAGCAAATACTATCCTTGGTCTTTATGGACAAAGAACAGCAACAACAACTTTGTCTACTGCAGATGTTCAGATCATAATTGATGATACATCAAATGTTCTTGTAAATTCAACGGTAACTGGAACTGGAATTGCGGCAGGGACTACAGTTAGTTCTATTATTGATGCTACTACATTAGAATTATCAGCAAACCCAGAAACTGATGGTGCATCCACAATTACTATTGTTCCTCCATATGGTGGTGGTTCTGGATTTAGATATACTATTTCGGCAACAAATGCTGTTTCAATTGTATCGATTGTCGATGGTGGCAATGGATATGCAGCTGGGGACACTCTTGCTGTAAATGATGCTAGTTTAACAATACCAACTCCATACACAGTATCAGATCTTACTGTACAGAGGATTACATTTGTAGAAACTATTCCTACTGGAACATTTTCTATTGGAGATACACTAGAACTTTCATCATTAGATGGAACTCAATTTCCAATTAAGGAAATTGCCACTTCTGGTGGAAATATTGCTTCGGTAGTTTTACAAGATGGAAATTTTTCAGCTACAGAACTTGTAGTGTTAAATGGAGTTGCAACTCCAGTTTACACTGTCAATACCGTCACAACTGAGAATAGAGCGGGAATTGATCTTGGTGATGGCAATGGAGTGCAATATACTCCAAATTTAACTCTATACGAAGGCGGATCTTATAAATTTACATATTCTTCAGCTAATCCGTTTGCTTTAAGTCAAACTATTGATGGACCAACCGAGTATCTTCCATCTGGAGTTACTAGAGATGCAGAAAATAATACTTTAACTGTAGTTGTATCTGATGCTTTTCCATCAACTCTGTATTATTTCAGCACGGGAAATCCAAGTTATGGAGGAACTTCTTCCATAACCATCAATCCAAATAATCCAAATCCACCAGGATCTGGATTTCAATTACTAGTAAATAGTGTTACTATTTTAGATAGTGTTGCTCTTGATATTATTGATGGTAGTGTAACTGCATTAGATACAGTCACAACAAATCTAACAGCAACAACTGGAACCGTATCCACACTTACTTCCACAAATGGTGACATCAGTGCCCTTAAAATTGCGACATTAACAGATAGAGGTGCTGGAATTGCAGTCACAACTGGAGGAACTACTAATTTTACAGTAACTCCTGGTAATAATTTTAATGTTGGAACAGCACTTTCCGTTCAAGCATCAACTGGTAATTTAACCACCAGTGGAGTATTGAAGTCAACTGGTTCGTTTAACTCTAACGACCAACTTACTATTACTAATAACACAGTTGCATCTCTAGGAACTTCGGATGTTGTTCTTGCTCCGATAGCAAACACTAATGCTAAAGTTAGTGGCACGATGTCACTAATTATTCCATCTGGAGATATTAGTCAAAGACCTCAAGGAGCAAAAGCAGAAAGTGGTTCAATTAGATTTAACACTGAAACGCAGCAGTATGAAGGATATAATGGTATTGCTGCAGCATGGTCATCTCTCGGTGGTGTAAGAGACGTTGATGGTAACACATATATTCTTGCTGAAGAATTTACTGGTGCAAATGATAATACTTTCTGGTTCTATAATGGAGGAACCAATAGTCTAACCATCAGTCAATCAACAATTAATTTAAAGTCTGCAAATAAGTTTAAGTCTACAGATGTATCGTCATACACACCATGGGCAGCAAACACATACTATGGTCTTGGAGAGTTGTTATATCAAGATCTCAATGTATATGAAGTAACTGTTGCTGGTCTGTCAGATGCAATTGCTCCATCACACGAAACTGGCGCGGTAACTGCTAATGGAGGCACACCAACCATTGCTGGTGCTATTGCAGATTTTACTGTTTCAACTCCATCTGGAAATAATGCTGCAGGAACATATAGTTATGATGATACTTATGGTTCTGCACAATTTGAAATTATATTTCAACTTGGAACAGTTGAAGTAAATCTTCTAAGTCAAGGATCTGGTGGTTATTCTACTAGTGGGGGAGGAGTAGATAATGTTATTACTATTCTTGGTTCTCTTATTGGAGGAACTGATGGAGTTGATGATCTAACGATTACAATTACCGAAATTGCTGTAGCTCTAGAACTAACTTGGTATGGAACTACAGCAGGAAACATTGAATTTGAAGATGTCAATGAAGTGATCTTCACAGACAGCACAATCCATGTATCTAATACTATCTCTGGAAGAGACTTGTTGATAACTGGCGAAGAGATGGAGGCTGATGGAAACCTTTCCATTAAAATTCCAGATGGATCCAATCTAGTTGTAACAGCAACAGGATCTCTCGCAATTCCAGTTGGTGATAATTTACAAAGAGGAACTCCTGCGCCAGGATCTATTAGATTTAATAATGAAATTAACCAGTATGAAGGATACAATGCTGCTGCTTCAAACTGGTCTTCTCTTGGTGGAGTAAGAGACGTTGATGGCAATACTTATATTATTCCAGAATCTAGTGCTGGTGCTAATGAAAATATTCTATATTTCTACAATAACGACGACAACACTTTACAGGTAACACAAACAGAAGTACGGTTTGAAACTATTGATACGATTGTTTCCTCAAGCAATGCTTTAAACATTAATGTTGAGAATATTACTTTCAATAACTTACATTCTGGAATTGATGTATCTAATGATACAACTACTCTTGTATATTCGTCGGTAAATAATTTAGACCTTGGTCTCAGCACTGGTCTAACTATTGACACAGTGTTAAGACTGACTGATGCTGGCGAAATTTTCTTAAATAAAGGATATGGAACTGGAGTTTTTGAGGGGGTCAAATTTATTGATGCCTTCCTAAAAACTTTTGAATTAGATGACGTTCAAATCAAGACAGATGACGTAATTCTAACCAAAGGAACTACTGATACTGGAACTGTTATTTTGTATGATCCAGTAGAAGCAAAGAGTTCAAAAGTTATTGTAACAGCATATAACACAACAACAGAAGACATTCACACAGAAGAAATTAATGTAATTGTAAAAGGAAGTGACCTATATACTGTTGAATATGGAACAAACAAAACTGCAAATCTTTTTGCTGCTGTAGTAGATCTTAATGCCACTGGAAAAGTTCGTTTGTCTTTAGCATTAGATAGTGGTATTGCTACTGGTGAAATTGTTAACATCACCGTAGTCAGAACTAACGTAAAAAAATAGAGTAACCTAACATGGCTTTAACAAACAATCCGCTAGATTCGGGGCATGGATTTTCTATAGGATATACGCCAGTTATATCTGCTGAGAGAGATCTACAGAATATCAATAGTTTGTCAATTCAAAATTCAAACTACACTGATGCTATTAAAAATGATTATATTGTCAGAGGTGTAAATACTGGGTTTATGACCTTAGATGGAAGTAATTTGATCGATCTTCCTAGTAATACAATTAATTTTATCAACTCAAAAATTATTGGTATTAACACAACTGGTTCTGCCTATTACTCCGTAAAATTTGAAACTGTTGTTACAGTAGATGCAACTGGTGATGTTACTTCTAGATCAAATATTAAGAGCATCATTTCCGATAATGTTCCTTCAGATCAGACTTGGGCAGTAGAAGAATACGATGGTGGTGCAAATAACAAATATAGTTACGCAACTACCAGATCTGGCGCTGCAGATAATGCAAAGTGGATTGGATATATACAAGTCATAACTTGCAGTTTATGATTTAATCTCGTAATAAATAGAACGAGGGATACAATAAAATCTTGGAGTTTCCAGTAAGATGAGTTTAGAATTTAATGCCGACAAGCAGGAGCTTAGGTCTTCAAATCTAAAAATTGCTAGTTCAGATGACTTGACAGTCCGTTCTGGTGCTGGAACAGATGAAAAGGAAATTATGCGTTTCCTTATTGATCCTACTAGTAAACTGCCTAGAGTTGGTGTTAATAGAACTGGTAGAAGACTAGAATCAATTGCTGTTGATACCACGGGTAGCGGATATACTTCTGTCCCAGATGTAATTATCTCCGCTCCAGATGATACTATTCTTGGCGTTCAAGCAACAGCAACTGCTAATGTTTTGGGAGAAGCAGTAAGTAGCATTTCTGTTGACAATCCTGGTTTTGGTTATTCTACTCCACCAACAATTACAGTATCTGGTGGAGGTGGCGTTGGTGCTTCTGCAACTGCGTTTTTGGACAGCGTAGATTATGAACTCGACGTTAACGGTGCTATTAGAACATCTACGTCTATCATTTCTGATACTGCAAGAATTTTAAACCTTGATATTGAAAACTTTGTTACTCCAGATATTAACTTTAGAGCTCCCGACCTAAAGATTTACTCAAATGCTGCTGGAAGTATTTGGGAAGCCTCAACAACTTACCCCGAAGATACGTATCTATATTTTGGAGATAATGTATATCGTGTAGAAAATACTGGTAGAACAGGAACCAATGCTCCACTATTCAAAGATGGATCGGATATTAATGGAGAAGTAACTCTAAAGCATATTGGTTATAGAGTTGATGATCAGGAAAAACCATTCTATGGTCAAACCGTCTATCCAAGATCAGTAACTCCTCCTCTTGGTGATAGATCAGATAGAATTGCTACCACGGAATACGTCCTCAACCTAGCAACAAATGACGTTGGTGGTCGTGTTTATGTTTCACAAGAAATTGGAGATGATGTAAACACTGGTCGATCTGCTGCTACTCCAGTAAGAACTATCAAGAGAGCATGTCAGATTGCTACAGAAACTATCGGTGTAAAAGAAACTGTTATTATTTCTGGTGGTGATTATTCAGAAGATAACCCAATTTCAATTCCACCTGATTGTTCGGTTGTTGGTGATAACCTACGTCTGGTAATTATCAGACCAAAAAATCCTCGCAAACACATGTTCAAGTTTGCGGATAAAAACTATATTAGTGGAATTGTCTTTAGAGATAAATTAGATTCAGCAGGAAGAGCGGACGAAACGTGGGATTTCGCTGTTGCTTTTGACGATAAGCAAAGACTTTACTACGAGCCAACTGCTGGTGGAGATTTCCTAAGAAACTTCCCAATCGGTCACCAAATTTTTGGTAAGCAAAAGTTTAGAATTACGTTCCAGGATCATACTGGTATTGAAGTTGTTGGAGGAGAACCAGTTAGTTCTTTCTTGACAATTGGGGCAACAATTCAGGGTGTTAACAGTAGTGCGATTGGTACTGTAATCGGTATTACATACGATTCTACAGAAGCACCCGATGGATATACAACAGGTACTGTCGATATTGAAGTTGTCAGTGGAGCATTCAACTTTGCTGATATTTACCAATATGATGTTGGAACAGATCCAAACATCACAACATATGAATTTGTTTCAAATGACCTAAAATCTATTCGTGCTGAAGGTGAAGTTGTATTCCACGGAACAGAACCAGGAATTCCAATTTCAATTACCAGAATTGATGGTTCTCTACAGGGAACATTTACTGGGGGTTTTGGTGGAGATGATGATCTTGGTGGTATTGTATTCTACACTAACCCAATTACTGGCAGAGACAACACCCACGATTTTAAAGAAGGATCTGAAGTTCTTATCACTGGTTTGATAGGAAATCTAGCAGAACTAAACGGTGTCCAAAGAATTTATAAAGTTATTGAAGATGCTGATGGTCGTGCAAGAAGATTTGTAATTCCAAAGAAACTTCCATCATTTACGGATGATAACTTTGTTCCAGTTGCTGTAAATGTTAGAGGTTATTCTAACTACGTTTTAGTATCACTTCTAAACTCACCAAACAATTTTGAACCAACTCCATCACTTGGAAGAAGATGGCAAGATGCTACAAACTTAATTAAGAATAACGTTGAGTTTATTAAGGACGAAACTTATCTAAAAGTAACTGATGAGTTTGACGGTGTAAACTTCACGACATTTACCCAACCAGATCCAAATAAGTGTCGTAGAGACATTGGACACTTTGTATATTCCATCGTTCAGGATTTGCAATTTGGCAGCAACTTTAATGTTATTGAAGCTGCAAACCGTTATGTCTCAGGAACACAAATTGGATACATTGGTAACGAAATTACAGAAACTGTAAGAGCATTTGAAATCGCAAAAGATTTGTGTAAACTTGCTGTAAGAAACTGGCACACTGGTTCTGGTTTATATTCAGAACCACAATATACCCCAGAATATTCGGCACTTTCGTATTACACAGACACTTCTGTAATTGAGGACAGCACATTCACACCAGGACCATCTGCTACCTGTGCAGATGTTGTTGCTGCCATTGATACTCTCGGTTATTTGTTCATTGATGTTATCACTAATAACGCTGCTGATAGGTATCTAGATGCAGCTGAGTTGATTGCTAGAAATGAAGAGTTAATTCTCGAAGAAACAATTGGCGCAGTATCTACACAATATCCAGATTTCTATATTCCAGATGATAATGTTGATACAGATGGATTTAGATTTAAGGATGCTAGAAATTTAATTTATGCTAACCAAGATGAAATTGTAGATAGAGCACTGGTAGAGATTGGTGTTCAATATCCAGATTTCTTCTTCCCTGCTGATCCATCGTCAGAATCTACATACAGATTTTCTGATGCATATCGATTAATTCAACAAAACAAAGATATTATCGCAGAAACTGCACTAGCATCTATTGAAACAAATCACACATCATTTACGTATCCTGGTGCTGATGCAGCAGAACAGACTGCGAATAAAGTAAAATGTCGTAGAGATATTGGACACTTCATCGATGCTGTTTCTCTTGATATTGCTCTCGCTAGTGGAAACAAATATACAAGACAATTTGTTCTTCAATATTTTGATGGTGGATCTCCAATCAGTAATGGTCTTGTAGGAGAAGAGGCGCAGTCAAACACTGCATTCTCAATTGCTGCTGAAGTAATGAATGCAGCTCTGACAAACACTTTGTCTGGATCTTCAACATTCACAAATGCAACATATGCAACCACTTCTCAAACAGCGGTTCTCTCATCTCCATTTAATGGAGTTTGGTTGAGCGGAGATGTAGTTTCTAGCAAAACTCCTGTTACTGATTTAACTCTTACAGCAGATGTTGCAACTGGATCCAATACAGATCCAGCATCTTGTGCAAACGTTCAGGCAGCAATTGATAACCTAACAACTATTGTTACCGATGCTATTACTGCTGGAAATGTCACTTCTCTGCCAGCAGAGACTGCACCATCATATCTAGCAGGCGAATCTAAGTGCCGTAGAGATATCGGATATATTGTAAAAGCAGTTGCTAATGATCTTTACAACGGCGGAAACTCAAATATCATTCTCGCAACTAAGTATTACTTTGATGCTAACGGTAATCCAATCAATAATGGATTGGTTGGTGAAGAAGCACAATCTGTAATAGCATTTAACGAAGCTGCTGTTCAAATGAAGAAGGCAGTAACAAATCAACTTTATGTTAAGGACCTAACTCTTACTGTTGATCCATCAACTGGAGACAACACAGACCCAACATCATGCGCTAACGTTCGCACAGCAATTGATACCTTGGTTGGTATTATAACAGATGCAGTCACTAATGGAACGTTAGCAAATCTACCATCCACAAATCTTGGAGATTATGTAGTAGGTGAGAATGTCTGTAAGAGAGATATTGGTTACATTCTCCAATCTCTAAGAAGAGACATGGTTCTGGGTGGTAACTCTGGTATGGTTACCTCTGCTGAAGCATATTTCACTGGAGGAGTTCTTACTGGCATTTCTCAACCAGAACTTCCTGTTACAAGATATGCCTTTGAGAAGGTAAGAGATCTTTGTATTCTTGCAGTAAGAAACTGGCATACTGGAACTGGTGCATACTCAGAACCAGTATACCAACCACTGTATTCTATCTTACCTCTGTATACAGATTCAACTGTCACTGAAGATACAACTACACCAACTTGTGCTGATGTTGTCTCAACCATCACAACATCTTTCCAAACATTAGATGATATTCTTGCAGGTGGAGTTCCACCTGCAAAAACTTACGGAACTCTATACAATACAGATTCCATTTTAAACGTTCCAGAACTTTCAATGTATGATATTGACCAAAAACGTGTCAATATTTTATCAACATATATGGATCTTCCTATTATTGAAGCATCTCCATATATTCAAAACGCTTCTGTTATTTCCTTTAAAGGTGGTGGTGGTTGCGAAATCGATGGTAGTAAGGTTAAGCAACCAAACTGTCCATTCCCAGGTCTAGACGCTAACGGCAATGCAGAAACTCCCAACCAGGGTAAATCCATGGTTGCTGCACAGTTTACCATTGTTTCATTCAACGGAACTGGATATAAGATCATTAACGATGGATATACCCAGTTGGTTTCGGTCTTCGTTCTGTTTGCTAAAGACGGTGTTGTTGCAGAATCGGGTGGATATGCTTCCATCACTAACTCTGCTACTAACTTCGGTATCTATGCTCTGAGAGCAACTGGTTACAGAGAAGAAGCATATTCGTTCGACATTGGAACGGTTGTAAGCACAAACATTACTCCAAACGGTAGCACAATTCTTCGTGTTGGTGGTCTTGGAAGAGAACCTCTTGAGCACTATGTTGTAAAATTTGCAGACTTTGAAAACCAAGATCCAAACATTGAGTATTTTGTTGATAGTGTAAGTTCCGTAACTGTTGGTCCTCCTTTCACAGCATCTCTCTCACTGAACGCTCCTATTCTTATTCAGGATAAAGCAACACAAACTCCAGTTCTTAACGTAGATGATGCCACAATGGTTGGCACACAAGTCAGACTTCACAGACCATCAATCGTTAACTCGTCTTCACATACGTGGGAATATGCTGGTTCTGGAACAGACTATAATGCTCTACCAGAAAACGGTGGAACTAAGATTGATGGATACGAACAGGTTTCCGAAAACTATGGTCGTGTTTATGTTTCTGGAACTGACGAACTTGGAGACTTTAAGGTTGGAACGTTCGCAAAAATTGAAAACAGAACTGGTAACATTACCTTCACTGGAACGGTTTCGATCTCTGAGGTTGAATTCCTCAAACTGAAAGGAGGTGACGTTGTTGTTACTGGTTTCTCTGCTGCCAATGACCTTGGTGGAGCATTCTCCAGCAACTCATTGATTTCAACTCAGAAGGCAGTCAAGGATTACATTGGAAACAACCTTGGTCCCTATCTAAACAAACCATATTCAACTAGCGCAGTTCCTAGAGCACTGGTTGAACTTACCGATAGTGGTAAGATCTCTCTAGACCAGATCCCAGCACTAAGACCATTTAGCATCTATACGGTTGCTGATGAAGCAGAAAGACTTGCTCTAGAAGGTCCACTTGCAGGTGATATCGCAATTCAAGGTGATACTAACACATCATACATTCTAGAAAATGATCTAACAAGTTCTTATCTCGGAATTAATGTTGATCCTACTCTTGTATTTACTAATGGTCAACTTATAACAGGTAGTGTTACTGGAGGTATTCAACAAGTTACTGATTATGTTGAAGGTGTAGTATACGAAATTCAAATTGTAGATGGTGGTTCTGGATACACTTCTGCTCCAACAGTAAGTATTGCAGCTCCTGCCTCAGGAACTACGGCGACAGCAACAGCAACTATCGCTGATGGAAAAGTAATTCTTATTACTATCACAGAGAATGCTGGATATGTTGGTGGTCAAGGTTATACAACGGCACCAGGAATTAGCTTCAGTGCTCCTGGAGCTGGTGGAACAACTGCTTCTGCAAACGCACTTATTGAATCTCGTGTTTATGCAAATATTGTCAACAATATTAAGATTGAAGATACAGATTTTATTGACGATCACGCCCCAACTCCAAATACAGTAAATGTTCTACGTGTTGTCAATACTTCAGCACAAGATGTTGATAACTGGGTTTCTCTATCTACAACATCAGTTGCTGTTAATAATATCACTGGTCCTGGCAAGATGTCTACGACATTGCTTGGCGATGGAGCTGCATCTTCCTTCACATTCCTTGCTGGTGATCAAACATATAAACCAGTAACCCAGACCATCAAAGCACTAGAAAATCGTTACTTCCTCAAGACGATTTCTGCTTCAAATACTCCTTCACAACAATTGGTTTTCAATGCTGATAGTCAATTGCTGATTGGTCATGAAGTCATTGGTTCATATTTTGCAGAAGATACGACAATTTCCCAGATTGTTGTATCGGAAGGTGAGGCTACGATTACATTAAGTCAACCAATCCAAACCTCCGTTCCTTCTGGAGTGCCAATTGAGTTTATTAGACCAGATTCACCTCTGGTGTTTGATGCTTCAAACGTAAAAATAAATTACATTGATAAGATTGTAATTGCTAATCCTGGAAATGGATACACTGATGGTGAATATTTTGGTGTTGATGTTTCTTCTGGTGGGGTTGGAACAGACTGTTTCGCTAACATCGTCGTTGCCAATGGTGGTATTACCAGCGTTATCGTAACAGATGGTGGAACAAACTTTACTGATGATTACACAATTTCTCCAAACCCCACTATTCTTGGCACTGGTAACGGTCTCGTTCTTGCAGCTAAAGTTGCCAACTCGGTTAAAAACAGTGGCATTATTGGAATGGACATCAGAAGAGTTGATGATAAAACTCTTGACGCTGATCCATATGGTAATGCTGGTATTGTTCGCTTCCTCAAGTCCGACACAGCAACTGGAAGAATTGGTCAGTTTAGATTTGTTTCTGGTGGTGGTGTTTACATTGACCAGGGACCAGAATCTGGATTTGATGCTGACAAACTAGATGGTCAGCATGGTAACTACTACCTAGATGGTCAATACTTCATTGATTCTAGTATTGGACCCTCAAAACTTGGTAGTGGTACTTACAGCATCTCTATCAGTGGTCAGTCTGGTAACACAATTCGCCTGAATACTCAGACATTAAACTCTGGAAACAGCGGATTGCCAAATACATTTAATGTTGGTATTACATCTGCTTGGAAAACTAATTTATCAGATGGTTTGGCAGATCCAACTAGACCAGATGATCCAGACAGCGGATATCATGGTGTTATCACTTTCCGTCAGTTTGGAGATACTGCTAATGATGATACTGGTGGTGGTGTAAGACAGTTAGCGTTTACCGATAAAAATAATCTTTGGTTACGTGGATCTGGAGCAGGTGTTTCAGAATGGTCTGACTGGAGAATACTTTGGTCCGATGGTAATGATGGCGCTGGATCTGGTCTAGACGCTGATATTCTTGATGGTAAGCAAGGAACTTGGTATCAGAATGGAAGAAATATCAATTTCGGAAGAGTTGGTGCTTCTCACATGCCAGAGTTGTTTGACAACACTCACATCTATGAAACACTAAGTGTTAAGAACTATTCAGGAAACTCCATCTTTGATGTTTATGTTTCTGGACAAGTCTTAAACACTTTCCCATTCCAAATCAACGAAACAATCAACCTATATGATAGTGATTCACAGGGCGTTGGAACTGTATATGTCCTTAATGTAATTACAGATGACACTAATACAGATCCAACAGAACACTATACCATCCTAAGAGTAAGACTTGATAACGGTGGATTTGGTGCTTCTGGTGCTATCAGAATTGGAACCGCTTCAATCAACGTTCCATTTGATGACTACACACCAGCAACTCTAACAACTTACGAGTTAGCATCACTGACTGGTAGTGGTGGTCAAGCTGCACTAACCCTTGGTGCTTCTGGTGTATCTGGTTCTCCAGAGATCTTGTTCAGATCAAGTGGTAATGATAATGCATTTGATGTTTCAATTACTGCCACTGGTGGTGGAACAACAGGAAATCCTGGTCAGGGAGCACTGAATATCAATGCTGCTGGTCCAAACAGTCTCACACTAAACAATAACAAAGTTTGGAACGAAGGTAATGTTACCTTTGAAGTTGGACTATCTGGTGGAACTTACAACAGTGGCGTTGCAAACGGAACCGCTGTAATCAGAGACGGTAGCGGTAACTTTGCTGCTAACAACATTACTGCATCTCTAACTGGTGCTGCTTCTCTGAACGTCCTGAAGTCGGGCGATACCATGACTGGTAACCTGACTGTTGGTTCCACTGCTACTGGTGCTGGTAGATTTGTTCGTGTCCTAACGAATGATGCCAACAACGCTGGTTTTGAAGCATATGGCAATTCACAGGGAACTGGTTATCTCTATGTTGGCCAGTCAGCATCTTATGGTGGTGGTCTTGCATACAATGGTGATGGTTCACCTGCATTCTCTTCTGGTGAACTTTCCGATAGAATTGCATTCTATAGAAAAGATAACGGAACTAATACGGTAGTATTCCAATATCCATATAATTCCAATACAGTTACATTTACTGGAATAATTGAATCGCCAAATGCTGTATTCAATGGTGGAACTCAACAAGGAGCAAACGATGCTACGGTATACATCACAGCAACCAACAACAATGATTGGGGTCTGATTGTTGACAAATATAATGGTAGCGCGAATGAATATGGTCTTAAAGTTGATGTTGGATCTGGAGCAACCTACGCTATACAAGTTAGAGGTAATGACTCTGAGACATTTAGAGTTAATGGTGCTGGTGGAATTTTTGGAACACAACTAACACTTGGTTCTGGTGATATTGCAAGTGCAAGAAATGTAACTCTAACTGGTAGCATTTCTCTGACTGCTAATAGCACGAGAATTACTCAAACTTCTACATCCACTTGGAGTGGTGACGCTGGATCTGGATTTGGTAAACTTGAGTATCACTCAAACAGATGGTATATCAACGCTGGTTCTAACAGCACCGAGGTTGTAAGATTTAGAAGAGGTGGAAGCGATGTTGGTTACATGGATAACAGTGGTAACCTATATCTTGGTTCTTCTAATACAGCAACTCTGACTGCTGGTGTTGCAAGACTAACTGGTAACAGTGATGGTATCATGATGACTGGAACTGCTCCAACTATCACATTTAGAGATACCAACCATAGAACAGGATACATTCATGTCAATTCCAACTTGATGTATTTCTTATGCGGTGCTACAAATGCTTCTACGGGCGCATGGTCTCAAGTTGCTAATAGCAGATGGCCATTGTATCTCAACCTAACAAATAACCAAGCGGTATTTGGTGGAGATATTGATGCCAACACTGGTAACATTTATGCTAAGAGTTTCAGAACATATACTGCATCATTTGGAAGCACTTCTCTCGGAAATAACTCCAACAATAATAACAACGTTCTCTATGCTAATGGCGATCGTCAGTGGTTGGATACTTATGGTGTTGTCAAGGCAAACAGACAATCTATTGCCGAAAACCTCACAATTCCAACAACACTAAACGCATGTAGTTATGGTCCAATTACGGTTAACAATAACATCACCGTATATATTGGCAATGGTGGAACTTGGACAGTCATTTGATAATCTTAATAAATAGTCAATACGGAGTAACTAATAGTAATGAGCACTATACGAACTAATGCCGTCCAAACTGTAGATGGTAGACCGCTGTTGAATACAACGGGATCTATTGTCCAATGTGTTGTTGTGAGGACTGATACTAGAACTACATTTTCAGCGCCAAACTCTGGTAATGGAACTGTAATTTCACAGTTAAATTTGACCATCACCCCAAGAAATTCCGCTAACAGAATTATCTGTAAGTGGATGGTTAACGGCGAATTTAATAATGAAAACGCAGTATTCACTGTCTATCAGGATGGTAGTCTTATTACTCAAAGTGGAGCTCAAGGATATAACTCATATTCAAATTCAAGATGGACTGGTGCTGCTCCTTCAGTTTACGACAGAAACAATAGTTCAACTCCACAAAACACGGTAATTTTCTGGTCTGGAACTGCTGGTTCCACATCATCCAGATCTTATAGACCAGCTGTTAGAAGTTCTAACTCATCCAACAGAACGTTCTATTTAAATCGCTGTGTTGGTAGTGGCAACAATGGTCAAAACGCATATGAAATTACCGTATCAACTGGAGTTTGCTGGGAGATAGCACTATGAGTACGCTTAAAGTAAATTCTATTACAAATACGTCTAACAAAAAACTTTTGAACAATAGTGGAAATATTGTTCAAACTATTCATGCAAGAACAGATTCTAGAAATACATGGAGTGCTCCAAATAGTTATATTTTTACTCCAGTAACTTCTTTAACTCTAACTATTACGCCACAGCATCCTAATAATCTTATTGTTGTTCAACTATGTTTGGCTGGTGAAATTCATCACGACACAGTTTTAACAATTCTTCGTGACTATGGTAAAGATGAAAGTTTGCCATATGGAGTAGATGCAAACTCATTTCACAATTTTAACCCAAGACACTCTGGTATGGTTGCTGGTGATTATACTGGTGATGATAATAGTTCTACCCCAAGAAATTATTTCTTACAAGGAACATGGCAAGCAAACACTCTTTCCCAGATTAGATTTACCCCTGGAGTTAGAAGTTCCAACTCATCCAACAGAACGTTCTATCTAAATAGAACTCAGAGTTCTGCTGGGCAAAATAGTTATGAAATTTGCTATTCTTCCATGATTGCATTTGAGGTAACAAGAGGATAAAAATTATGTCACTAATTAAAACAAATACAATTCAAACCTTAGCAGGAAGAAATATCCTCACAAATGATGGACCAGTCATTCAGGTAAATACTGTAATGACGGAAAGAAAAAATTCACTTTCATCACCAAATAGTGGAGATGGAACTCCTTTGAGAGATCTTACTATTGGAATTACCCCAACTGCATCTTCCAGTAGACTTATTGTTGAGTTTATGATCATGGGAGAACTACACCAAGATAACGTTTGGTTAATTCATAGAAATGGTAGTCTCGTCACAACTGGTGGTGAGCAAGGTAGAAATTCCCAAAACAACAATAGATGGATGGGATATGCCTCTGGATGGTATGATAGAAACGAAAGTTCTACACCATCTTGCTGGTATCTGTTATATCACTGTATTGCTAATACAACTGGATATACTTATTTTTGTCCAGCTGTGAGAAGTTCTAGTACAGGTAACTATACGTTCTATCAAAACAGAACCGTAGGTTCTTGGGGTCAAGATAGTTATGAGACTGGTCTTTGCACTGCCACAATTTACGAAAGTATTAGACCATAATAAATATAAATAATACGCTGGAAGATTGAATTCAAAATGTTTAGAAGACTAACCCCACGTCCTGATCTCGCGGATACTTTACATGCGATGTATCCAGATGGAGCAATGTTTTCAATTGATGAAGACGGCAATGTTGAGTGGATGCCAGATAATGTCCACGCACAACCATCTAAAGAAGAGATTGAAGCTAAGCACGCTGAGTTGCTAGCAAAGTTTGATGCCGAGCAACTATACGTAAACCAAAGAATTGAAGCATATCCAGAATATCACGAGCAACTAGACATGCTCTTTCACCTTGGTTACGATGGTTGGAAAGCAGCAATTCAAGAAATTAAAGATCAGTTTCCAAAACCAGAATAAGAATTTAATTTTATCATGATTATAGTTGATAATTGGTATGATGACCCATATGTGGTCAGAGATCTTGCCCTGTCAAAATTTAAAAATGGTGATAACATACCAGGCGATAAAAAAAGAGATAATGGTTTTGAGATTTACCCAGGCAGAAGAACACAGGCATGTCTAAAAAATCTAATTGAAAATAAAGATAAAATGGAACGAAGTTTGGGTCGTTCCATAGATACAACCAAATGGGCATTTACATTAACAGTTGACAAAGAAGTATCATTTGATCTCCTCGAATTTGATCTAACAAATATGGAGATGAAAATAAAAGGAACAGATATATATCTAAATCCTTTTCTGCCAATGTCTAATGGATGTTTCCAGTATTGTGATGAAAATTCAAAAATGTGGATACATTCCGACGAAATGAATTCATTTGCAGGAGTTGTATACTTAACTCCAGATCCACCAGAAGGAACTGGAACTGGGTTTTTTAAACATAAAGAAACTGGAAAATTTTATAAAACTGATAAAGAACAATTATTCACGCCAGAACAAGCATCAAACTTTGATGAATGGGAGATGCTAGAATATTGTGAAAATGTTTTTAATAGATGTGTTATTTTCAATGCTAAACATTTTCACTCCGCAACTAAGTATTTTGGAACCACTCCAGAAAACTCAAGACTAACACAAGTATTTTTCTTTGATTTGTTATGATTACTAATATTTTTCAGATCCCGATCGGAAAATATTCCGTAGAAGATTGGGATACATTGAATAAGACATACGCACTTTCGCAGTATGCAAATTCTTTCATTGAGGAAATCAACAAAGATGGTAGAGATGGAGACAATCTCTATACAGATTTTCAAGCAAATGCAAAGTATAATAGCAGTCCTCAGTATCTACAGAATATGCTGAGTATTATTACACCAACTGCACAAAAATTCTTTGATGAAGTTCCTAAGATAATCCCAGAACTAGCAAGTGTTGATTGGACAGTAAGTGGAGCATGGTTTGAAAAGTTAACTAATAATCAGCTTCATGGAGTACACAATCACGGATCTCTTGGATTTAGTTGTGTCCTTTACGTTGACTTTGATGCAGAGAAGCACATTCCAACAACTTTTATTTCCCCACACGGAGATTATATTGGCGGTGTAACTCAAATGTTTTGCCCAGAAGATATCAAATCTGGTGACATTATATTTTTTCCTAGTATGCTAAATCACTATGCACCAAAAAATTTATCGGACGAAGAAAGAGTAATTTTCTCTTGTAATTTTGTTCCTATTCCTCAGCAGAGGTAGACTAAATAATTAAACACACCATTCACTGTGATAACTATGGACCCCACAACACTAAAGAAAAACTTTGAAGAGCAGATTGCTCAAACCGCAAAGCAAATTTCCGAACTGGAAACTAATCTAACAAAAGCAAAAGAATACAAACTAAAACTAGAAGGTGGTTTAGAAACTCTAGGTCTTCTTGAAGGAGACGGAGAAGAGGGTCAAGTATCACCAACTGAAGTAGTAGAATAAATACCAAATCCCTTCTTCCTAAATAGGTAAGAAGGGATTTTTTGTGTGTAATGGCATCTCCAAACTCAAGAGCTGATCTCATAACATATTGTAAGAGGCAGCTTGGTGAGCCTGTTTTACAAGTCAATATTGACGACGAACAGGTAAACAATGTTATTGACGATACCATTCAGTTCTTCCAAGAGAACTGCTACAATGGTATGGAGAGATGTTATCTCAGACATAACATGAATGCTGATGACACCACAAGATTTGCTGGTGAACTCACAACATCAAATGGCACTACTGATTGGGAAGAGGCAACAAATTACATTCCCATTCCAGACCATGTTGTTGGCATCACTAAAGTCTTTGGTCTAGTTAGCAACTCAATCCGTTCAAACCTTTTTGGTGTTGAGTATCAACTGTTCCTGAACGATTTGTATGCGTTTGGATCTCTTGATATCCTCAACTATTATATGACTAAGCAGTATCTAGAGACATTGGATATGGTCCTCAACAATGGATCATTCCAACAGTTTAGATACACAATGCGTCGTGATCGTTTGTATCTTGATATTGATAAAGACTTCCTCAAGGAAGGAAAATATCTACTGATCGAAGCACACAGGATGATTGATCCTAATGATGCTACTGAGATGTATAACGATATGTTTGTGAAGAAATACGCCACTGCTCTCATGAAGAAGCAGTGGGGTCAGAACCTAATCAAGTTCAATAATGTTCAACTGCCTGGTGGTATTACACTCAATGGTAGAGAACTATACACAGACGCACTAGCAGAAATTGAGAAAATCGAAAGCGAAGTTCTCAGCAAGTATGCTATTCCACCTATGGATATGATCGGATAAGATGCCTACTAGTCCTTACTTTCCAACATACTATCAGGGAGATTCTGGAGAGCAAAATCTCTACCAGGATCTAGTTGACGAGCAGATTAAATTGTTCGGAACAGATATCTATTATCTACCCAGAACTATGCTTCAAGATAATACTCTTGAAGAAGTAAGATACTCCAAGTATCAGGAGCAGTTTCAGATTGAAATGCTTCTACAGAATGTAACTGGATTTGCTGACGGTGCAGAGTTTGTCAGTAAGTTTGGTTTGAGAATTACAGACGAGGTTGTATTTCGTGTCTCAACTAGACGTTGGGATCAGGTAGTAGCAGCAGAGCAACCATCTCTAACCTATGACGGAAGACCTAATGAAGGAGACCTTCTTTACTTCCCACTTACACAAGATATCTACGAGATCAAGTTTGTAGAGAAAGAAAGTCCATTCTTCCAGTTTGGTAAGATCCAATTCTACACACTAACTTGTGAACTCTACGAACTCGGTAGTGATACCTTCGACACAGGCGTTGAGGAGATTGATGACATCGAACTACAATTTGGTGCCGCCATCAAACTTATCATGGATCCTGGTGGAGTTGGAAACTTTATCGTTGGAGAAGAAGTTGTTGGCGATGAGTTCCTCGCCAAAGCATCGGCAACAACAGATGGGGATGCTGTGGATAGCATTACCATCACTGACAGTGGACTACATTATAATTCTGCAATTCCACCCACAGTTACTATTTCAGGAGGAGGAGGAAGTGGAGCGACTGCTACAACATCGGTCAGTTCAACTGGTCTTGTTACTGGCATCCTTATTACCAGTGGCGGTTCTGGTTACACATCTGCGCCTACAGTCACTATCGATTATTCACCAAAAGACAATAGAGCAGAAGTCAAGTCCTGGAATAGCACAACCCGTGCTTTGGAAGTCATTAATAGGACTGGAACCTTTACAACTGCTGAGGTAATTACTGGTCAAACTTCTGGTGCTAAGTGGTCACCTGAATCTTATGACACTCTAAATAATACGAGCACTACATACTACGCCCAGAATAGGGAGATCGAAGATAGTGCGGACGACATTATTGACTGGACTGAGGGCAACCCATTCGGTGAATATGGTAATCAAACAGGTAGCTTCTGATGTTAGGATCACATTTTTACAATCAAATCGTTCGCAAGAACATTATTGCGTTTGGAACGCTCTTCAATAATATTGAAATGAAGAGCACTGATCCCGACACAGGAGAAGTGCTAGAAGCACAGAAAGTTCCTCTTGCTTATGGACCTAAGCAAAAGTTTTTAGTTCGTCTTACAGACAACCAAACATCAAAGGTATCCATCACCCTTCCTCGAATTTATTTCGAGATGACTAGCATTGAATACGATTCTACCCGTAAGACATCACCAATTCAAAAATACAAAACGATCATTAATGATAATGGTTCTGAAGTCAGAGTTCAATATGTTCCTGTTCCTTATAACATAGGATTTGAACTAGGAATTATTGCTAAGTCTCAGGACGATGCTCTACAAATTCTAGAGCAGATCTTACCATACTTCCAACCATCTTTCAGCATCACTCTCAACATGATCCCTGACATGAATGAGAAGAGAGATGTTGCTATTGTATTGAACAATATCAGCAGCGAAGATGAGTGGGATGATAGTTTTATGCAGCGTAGGTATATTGCTTACACTCTGAACTTCACCGCTAAAACGTACCTCTACGGTCCTTACAGCACTTCCGATATCATCAGGAAGGCAATCATCCACGAAACAATTGGAGATCTTGCTGTCAACCGCAGAGTTATTACAAGAACTTACACACCAAAAGCAGTTACAGATATCAACGAAGATGGTGTCATTGATGTCAATGATGATGTCCTGGTTGATGCTGGTGATGATTTTGGATTTAATGAAGGAATTGAATTCTTATGAGCCTAGAAGAGAATATGGAAGATCTTTTGAATATCAGTGCTGAGGTTGTCGAAGAACCAAAGCCTGTCAAGAAAGAGCGTGAGAGCAACCAGGATGACCGCCAGAAGGATTACGAGTATACCAGGGGTGAGTTATACACACTCATAGACCAGGGTCAGGAGGCGGTCAGAGGTGCCTTAGAGGTCGCTCAGGAGAGCGGACACCCTAGAGCGTATGAAGTCGCTGTAGCGGCGATGAAACATGTCGCAGACATGACTGAGAAACTCCAAGATCTTCATAAGAAGATGAAGGATCTTGACGAAGAAAAGAAAGGACCATCCCGTGTCACCAACAATGCTATGTTTGTTGGTAGCACTACAGAGCTTCAGAAGATGCTGAAAGACATGGGGGGCGGCAAACGATAAATATCTCAGAGGTGTAATCTAGATGGCATACACAAGATACGATTACAATAATGTTATTGTGTCTCCTCAACCCGCTAGCACAACTGTCAATCAGTTTTCTGGCACTGAGGGTTGGAGCACTGTGACTTATAGTGATTGGAATGGTGATTATGTCGCACATGATTATTCTAATGCTACAAGAACTCCTGGCACATTCCAAGCTAGGAACTATGACAATACCACTAGAACACCAGCGGCGTATCAGCGCCACGATGTAGATAATAACGAGGTATTACTCTAATGGCGCAGTGGAATAAGGATACCCAAGATTTTAGGGCACAAGATACAACCAATTTCGAAGTAATCCAAGTTGCTGATCACTGGGGTGAGCAATCGGATTGGAGACCTCAATTTACTTCAAAGAGTAGATTTAAAACATCTCCATTCCAAACAACATTCTTCAATACCTTTCAGTATGGAAAGGAAACTGATGTTTGGGATGAAGCAACTTACGGCACTGCATCTGGAACTCATAATCCCAACGCAGCAAACGTAATTATGTCTGTTGGTGGCACTGCTGGTGATAAAATCATCAGACAGACCAGAAGTGTAATGCGTTATATTCCAGGTAGAGCAGCACAGTGCTCATTTGGTATTCGTTTGGAAGCACCAGTAGCAGGTATTCGTAGAAGGTTTGGTGTATTCAACGAAAACGATGGTGTCTTCTTTGAAGATGATGGCACTAACTATTATTGCGTCATTCGTAGTAGTGTTTCTGGTAGTGTCGCAGAGAGACGAGTTGCCAGAGAAGATTGGAATGGTGATAAGTTAGATGGTAATGGTCCAAGTCAAATTACAGCATCTCCAACTGCACAACACCTAATCAATATTGACTATGAATGGTATGGTTCTGGTCAAGTCATTTTCAGTTATACGATTGACGGTGAAACTCACGTCATTCATAAATTCAATAATGCTAACGTTATTGATGCTGTTTGGTGCTCTACTCCTTTTCTACCAATTCGTTGTGAGTTAGAGAATGTGGGTGGAGTTGCTGGAACTCATTACATGTATCAGGGATCTAACTCTCTAATCCAAGAAGGAGAACCAGAGAAACTTGGACAACTGGTAAGTCGTAGTAATGCTATTACTGGCACTACGATGACATTAGCAAATACATTCTATCCAGTAATTAGTATTAGATTGAAACCAACAGCACTTCAAGGTGTTGCTTTGCCTAGATCACTTCAGGTAGCAACTAACGATAATACTAATGTATTTTGGAGATTGGTAGAGAATGCAACTCTAACTGGAGCAAATTGGACTAATCCATCTGATCCTAATATCATCACTCAATATGATATTAGTGCTACTGCTTATACAGGTGGCACTAATCTTGTTGGTGGATTTACTATTGGTGGTGGTTCAAGTTTGATCGAACTTGATACAAAAGCATCTCTACAGATTGGTAGAAGTAGTTTGGGAACCGTGAGTGATACTTACACTCTTGTTTGTGCAGCACCCAACACAAACAAAGCAGCAGTAGCAGTTATGAACTGGCTAGAGCAAAGATAATAAATAAAAGGGTAAACCCTCAGCGTTTATCATGAGAGCATATAAAGAGATCAAGCATCTCGCTGAAGAAGCAAAGAAGAAAGAGAAAGAAGAAAAGCGTTTCTGTAAGCTTTGCCAAAAACCAGAGACTAGAGATGAGTGCTCCTACGGAGAGAAGGCATGGGATCGTTTCGCTGTCCCCATCAGATCCGTCAAGCGCGAGGAAACGGAGCTAGAAGAAGGTGCTGCCTGGACCAAAAAATCAGGGCAGTCAAAAGAAGGTGGACTTAACGAGAAAGGTAGAAAGTCTTACGAGAGAGAAAATCCTGGATCTGACCTTAAAGCACCAAGCAAGAAGGTTGGAAATCCCCGTAGGGCATCCTTTTGTGCTCGAATGAAAGGCATGAAATCTAAATTAACTTCGAAGAAAACTGCCAAAGATCCTGATAGCAGGATTAATAAATCTTTAAGAGCGTGGAATTGTTGACATAAGTGAGTATAATTACTAATGAACTACCATAGTATGATGAAACTAAATTCCAACGATATTGTGCGCTTAATGTTAGCGTGTAAAAAGTATCAAGACTTCACAGGTTCTGAATACTTGTGGGAAGAATATGAGCATTTGATAACCAAATTGCAATATTATAAAGAGGAAAATTGCCCCGACGAATAGATAGTGTAGTTGCAAATACCTAATGAGATTTCTTTTTGCGCTACTTGCTACAATGTTCTTTGCCCTTCCTGCTTGGGCAGTAGATGTCCAGATGGGTTATAATGGAGGTCTAGTTTTTGAACCCTCAGAAATTACAATCAACGCTGGTGATAGCATCCATTTTGTCAATAATGTGCTACCTCCTCACAATGTCGTTGTTGATGGTCATCCCGAGCTCAGCCACACAGGTCTGGCATTTTCTCCTGGAGAATCCTTTGACGTTTCCTTTGATGTTCCTGGTGAGTATACCTTTTGGTGCGATCCTCACAAAGGTGCGGGAATGATCGGACATGTTCATGTCTCATAATCACAACTATGAACCTATGCCTGCTTGGGTTGTCTGGGCAGGTGTAGGATTGATGATGTTTACTATCATCATCTTTGTTATCTTCACACTCTCTGTAATGTATTTCGGATGAACCACGCTGATCACTCAACCTTTGAACACCTTATTCATATGTTTCTTTGCTGTATTGCTGGTCTAGGTATCGGCACCCTTGCTGTATGGGGATACAATCAGATCAAATCAAATAAAAATCATAACCCATGAGAAAGTATATCGTTACAGTAGACGATATCGAGCATGTAGTTTATTCTACAGCATCTGAATGGTTCGTATTGACTTCAGTTCTTTCACACATTCCAAATAAAAAAACATGGAGCATTTACTGGGACGGGCACTGCTGATTGTGGCGGTGCCTTTTGTTTTAACTACACTTTACTTTGGCGCTAGAAAGGGTGGATACTATGACACCGATATGTACAAGGGAAATGGAACCGCCCACTAAGAGGCGGTATGATTTTGCTTTATCATCTTTTTCTAGAATGTATGGGGTGCCTCGTGTCACTCAAGATATGTCCGACTTCTGTTTTGAATGGGCATTGGGTATTGACGTAGCACCATTAGATTGTTTACACCAAGTTGACAGATACTTTAGAGAACTATGGAATTCTCAGAAGCGTTAATCTTACTTTTTATGCTTTCATTTGGTATCTTTATTTTTTTAGTTTCTATTTTATCAGATCAATGATGCACGAATTAGGACACATAGCAAGAATGATAATGGAGAGACCATGGTGTTTAGGCATCATGGGATTTTCTCTGGTATTTGTCCCCATCTTAGGAATGTGGGCAGTACATAAGTACAACTGGCAACACTGGGCACCTTTCGATGGAACTCATACTAAGACAACACCAAAATCTGAATGACCCAGTTTGGAGTGTGATCATTCTTCTCTGTTGTGGACTAGCATTTACGCTATATTGTGTCATATATATTCTACGCCTATCATTTAAGGAACTAGAAGAAGATGGCCAAGTCCGCAAACAAGGGCAAGAAGGGCAACACGAAACAAAATCAGGGCAACGCAACAGCGAAGAAAGCTAAGAACGGAGGCAAGAAGAAGTAATGGGAGCAATGACACCACCTAGCAGGAAGTCCTGCTACAATTTTCGCGTAGTCGAAATTAATAGAGTTCTTGATGGAGACACAATTGATGTCACCATTGATCTAGGATTTGATCTCTATAAGAAAGAAAGAGTTAGAGTTGCTGGGGTAGATACTCCAGAGAAGCGCACCAAAGATGATGAAGAGAAGGCACTTGGTTATGACGCAACACACTGGTTGGAAGAAAAACTTGCTGCTGCTATTGAAGGTGAAGAAGACCTTGTTATTAGGACTGAGCTTGTTGGTGGTGTCGGCAAATATGGTCGTCTACTTGGGTGGCTTTATATCGGGGACGCAGAACTCTCCCTCAATGAGCAAATGATAACAGAAGGCTACGCTTGGGCATACGATGGTGGCACCAAGCAAAAGGACTTCGAAGAACTCAAAGAAATCAGACGCCGCAATGGAACTCTGGTTGAGTAACCCATATATTATAAGGTTATAATATCATTGTAAAGCAGTCATTATCAAATCGTAATAAAATTTTACACTATTTTTTGCTACATAGCTTATAATCTGTGTAGCAGAGAGATACAATGATGTATGGATTTTATATGCTGGTAGTGTTCGTTGCCATCTTGGTAGCGATTGCTGGCGTTGATGAGACCTTGAAGATCTTTGCTTACGTGGATCTACAACTTAGATATGCGTTCATCCGACTTCAGATGAAGTGGATGGGTTGGAAACTTAAGAGGCAACTTGTTAAGGACACCAACAACTTTGAAAAGTTCCTCAAGGAGTACGACAAATGAATACCAAAACTTGCCCTAAGTGTGGGGCA
>Ga0222715_10000291_pt1 | contig 50245 bp, 34 predicted proteins | sample C33_9DmetaG_FD_165056 | JGI IMG/M metagenome (GOLD analysis project Ga0222715, IMG submission 165056) | Estuarine water microbial communities from San Francisco Bay, California, United States - C33_9D | ecosystem: Environmental > Aquatic > Marine > Unclassified | place: USA: California...
ATGGAGCAACTAATAATCCTCCTATACCTAAAGATGATCTTAACCAATCTCTTCTTGTTTGTCCCATAGTAGTAACTTAATTAAAAAGGCACAGACGAGATACTTCACTTAAGGGAGGTAACGACCTCCAATATGCATCTTGTCCGTGCCTGTCTCAATAGTAGAGAATTTCTAAGATACACAAAATCAGCGAACTACCAAAATTACGTTTGCCATTGTGCGCTTACAGCCTGCACCTGATCTAGAACTCTCAGGAGATTTTCTCCCCAAAGCTTTTGAATATCTTCCTCGCTATAACCTCTCTTTACTAGCTCTAAGGTTACATTAAAAGTCTCTGAAGCATCTTGCCATCCACCTACACCACCTCCGCCATCGAAATCAGAAGAAATACCTACATGGTCAATTCCTATTAGGTTTACCATATAGTCGATATGATCTACAAAATCGGCAACGGTTACTCCAGTTGGAGCCTCTGGGTCATTAGCAACTAATTCATCAGCCTCAGCTACAATTTCGCGGTAATAATTCATAAAATCAGCTCGCTTATCGGCATCTAGGCTTCTAAGCTCAGAGCGGTCGTACCACTCTAGACCTTTTTCTGACGCAAGACGAGTTCTAATAGCCTGCATATATTCGTTACGAGCATTGTGCTTCTCTGTATTTAGATAAGAAGAGAATGCTACGGTCTGAATTACCCCTCCGTTCTCTTTCATCCACAATAACTGCTCATCATCAAGATTTCTTGAATGATCGCAAAGGGCACGAGCTGATGAGTGTGAAGCTATAATAGGGGCTTTTGACAAGGCAATCATTTGACGCATCGCCTCCTTTGAAGGATGTGAAACATCAATCATCATTCCTAGACGATTCATTTCAACGATAGCCTCTTTTCCAAGTTCACTTAGACCGTCATGTAGAAATCCATCCGCTTCACCTGTATTCGAGTCAGAGAATTGACTGTGCCCATTATGGGACAGCGAAACATATCGCGCACCTTTATCTCTATATAATTCAAAATTATCTAGGTCTTCACCAATCGGATAGGCATTCTCAACACCAATCATAGCCACCTTCTTACCTTCAGCAATAAGTGATCGAACCTGGTCAGAAGAAGTCGCTAAACCAATTTGATTTGGAGCATATTCTTCGACCAAACGGTGAATGGCATCAAACTTAGACATTGCATTAGCCTCTGCATTGGAATAACCTTCTGCTGTTAAATCACCTTGACCTGTGTAGACGATAAGCCATGCCACATCAAGTCTTCCTTCGTCCATTTTCGGAAGATTCACTTGAGTATTCAACCGCTGTGTATAATTGATACTATCAGTAAAATTCGCCACATTGATATCATCATGAGTGTCAATGGTGATTACCGATTCGTGAATTCGTCTAGCTTTTTCCTCTAAAGTCTCTGTTTGGGTAGTACAGCTCACGGCAAGAGTAAGACCGAGCAAGCCGATGATTAATTGAGTTCGTTTCATCATTAATTCAGTTTAATTTTACGTAGGTAATCATCATTTAAGCCGACGATTACAGCGTTCATTGAAGGTAAGAAAACCGATGACTTAATGTTACCCTGAATCTTGATAAACTGCTCACTAGAAATATTTTGGTCTAGTTTACCGTTTTCAAAGAGAGTAATAGGCAGGGCTCCTACAGCATCTAGTCGAGGGGTTTCTACTTCTGTGTTATAAATATTTCCAAAAAGTAATAGTTGTCTTTTCTCATCTTCAGTAGTAATTACTTCGGCACTTAATATGGGAAATAATTGAGCTTCAAAGGGCAAAGCTTCTACTTCAAAGTTAAATTCACCTCTATTTCTAAGGAGAACACTTTCAAAAGTAACCACTTCTCGCTCATAGGCTTCTGTTAACTTTTCTCCATAGATATCATCTAGACTTGCAGAAGCAAAGGCTTCATAGGTCTTGAATTTATTGCTAATAAAAGGCATCTGTTGGGTTGAACATTCCTTACCCCTAACCGGGACATAAGTGTCGTTATAGACTTTACTCAATACGATATCAGGCGAACCGTTCTCATCAAAATCGTTAGCATAAATCTTAAACGGATTCTCTTTTGAAGTCTTGAATTTGATAGATTTTCCCACATTGCCAGCTACAAAATCCATCAGTCCGTCTTGATCTAAATCTACAGGCGTTAAGCTGTGCCACCAGCCAGTGAGTTCTTTTAATGGATGTTCTGACAGATATTCAAGTGTCCCTTTATTATTCATCCATATCCCGATATCCGTCCATTCACCAAGCATCATCACATCCTTATAACCATCTCCGTTTAAATCAACCACCGCAATATCATTTACCATACCGAAAGTATCGAAGCCTGTAGTTCTTTCTTCTGTAACATTCACCAATTTTCCACCTTGATTTTCATAAAGAGTAGAAGGTGCATGTCTCGGATAGTTTTTTGGTATAATTCGATTACCCACAATAATATCTCGATCACCATCTAGGTCGATATCAACTGCAACTACCTTCTTCCCATTTTCGCGATTTTCTTCAAGAACTTCTTGATGATAACGAGAGAATTTACCGACACCATCATTTAAATACAATCGGTCTTGATAGTAAGAAGAATACGACCCAAAGTCATTACCGCCACTGGTAACGAATAGATCGAGATCTCCATCTCCTTCAAAATCAAAGGCAACAGCATCTGCATCTTCAAACACACGGTCATCCTCGAAGCCGGTTTGTATGCTAGCAACTAGTTTACCACCTTGCTGAAGAAGGAGTTGGGCCGCTGAACCACTAGATCCAGATACCCAGACATCTTCAAAACCATCTCCGTTAGCATCAAATTGAGTTAGAGATGGCCCTTGTGTAGATTGGGCATAAGGCAGAAGGATTTCTGTTTCGAACTCGTTAAGTGGGTTTTCCTTATGAGATATATTCAAGGTTGTCACCTCAGCAATAAGATTAGATTCAAGCTCACTCGAATCTAGGATAACCTTAGTAGCGTTCTCTGGCTTATTGATCGTTAAGCGTTGATTGGTCTTTACATCTTTTTGTACAACCTCTGATCCATCAGGCCAAACCACTCTAAGTCGATCTATAACGCTTGTATCACCCAAACCAAAAAAGGCTTTATTTTCTTGAGAAGAACGATACCCCCGCACTCTTTTGATTTCTTCAAAATAGTACTGATCACCTGACCATAACTCTACCTTAGGATATTCCTCACCAAGGTCTGAATGGGTATCGACAACCAAATAATTACCTCTCTTATTTTCAACACTTGTATTTCGGTAAACAAAGGCCTCAGTATCAATATTATTTAAGATCATATCGAGGTCTCCGTCGTTATCTAAATCGCCTACAGCCATACCGTTAGAAAAGGTAGGTGCACCTAGCCCCCATTTATCGGCACTATCTTTTAATTTAAAATTACCTTGGTTTTCAAACAACAGATTAGGTAATTTTTCAGAAGGCATCGACTCGTATAATTCTTCTTTTACGGTTAAAGGGATGTTTCCACGATAACGCATGCGCGCCTCGTTGACTCGATTTTGAAGGTCATTATCTAGCGCATACCTGCGATATCCATTAGTTATGAAAAGATCTTTATCAGAATCTAGATCAAAATCTTCCATGAGTACCGACCAACTCCAATCAGTACTCGCTGTATTGGTTGCATGGGAAATATTAGAAAAACTTCCATTACCATGATTGAGCTGAAAAGTATTGTACATATACTGATAATGGTAGTCTAGATCGTTGACCAGAAAATCAAATCGATCGGTATTCATTGAAGCCATCAGTGTTTTTGATCGCTTGTGATCTGCCGCGGCCATATCTAACACGAATATTTCTTGATGACTATCGTTGTTGAAATCGGCGATATCTACCCCCATTCCATAGAACGAAATATGCTGAGTATACGTCTGAATTTCATCTTTAAAAGTGCCGTCTTTTTGATTGATATATAGTGCGTCAGGAATGTAGTAATCACTGGCAACATAAAGGTCGATCCATCCGTCATTATTAATATCTGAGGCTACTAGACCAAGACCAAAAACAGGTGATAATAAACCCGCTTCAAGAGTAACATCTACGAATACTCCATTTTTATTTTCATAAAGTTTAGAGGTATTGAACTCACGATCTTCGGGGTGCGCTTCTAAATACTCATATAGGCTTAGTGGATCATACCCATATAGTTCGTTTTCATTCAAAACGAAACAATCGAGGTCTCCATCGCGATCGTAATCCAAAAACACGGCCTGAGTACTCTCGCCTCTATCGTCTAAACCGTAAGCCGCCGCTTCTTCACTAAAAGTTTCATCCCCATTATTGATATATAAAAGATTGGCTCGATTATCTCGGTCGTTTGGGCCTCCTTGAGTGATGTAAATATCCATGAAACCATCCGCGTTAATATCGCTAAAGGTTACTCCATTCGACCATTGATTTGCGATTTGTATTCCCGAAGATTCAGAAGCGTCACGAAATACAAAATCTCCTTGGTTAAAGAATAATTTGTTATCGACTTGATTACCGGCAAAAACCACATCTAATAGTCCGTCATTATTAAGGTCTTCTACCCCAACACCCGCTCCATTGTAGAAGTAGTCGTAATCGAATAAATTTTGTCGATTAGAAACATTGTGTGTTAAACGATTTTCGAAAACTAAACCCGTATCTGAAGATTCCAGTTTTTCAAAAATGGTATCTTTTCGCTCTGAACATGAGGTTAGAAGAATAATCGCGCTTAAAAAGTGAAGATATTTAGCCATACCGCAACTTACAAAATATTGAAATGTTAAAAAATTATAGCAGGCAACTTAGTTTCGTAGCGATGCTCCTTCTACTCCTCAGTTCGTGCGCCGAAAACGAGAAGACTATTAACAGAAATAATCTCGATTTAGAGCGAAGCGAGTACCTGTTACAACACGCAGAAAATCCGGTTTATTGGCAATCTTGGAGCGAGCAAATTATATCGATCGCCAAAAAACAACAGAAGCCAATTATTATCAGTATCGGATATTCCTCTTGCCACTGGTGCCACGTCATGGAGCGTGAGTCTTTTTCTGACAGGGAGGTCGCTGACCTTATGAATCAACATTTCATTTCGATTAAAGTAGATCGCGAAGAAAACCCAGATATCGATTTTTACTATCTCACTACTGCCCAACTCATCACGGGAAGCCCCGCAGGATGGCCACTAAACATCATTGCCACTCCTGAAGGTGAGGCTTTTTACGCAGGAACCTATCACAGTAAAGATGAGTGGATGGAAGTCTTGAATAAAACCATCGATCAATTAGAAAAAAATAAAGGTCGATTGTACGATTACGCAAGAATGGTCAAAGAAGGAGTCATTAATCAAACGCAACCCATTGAAGTAGCCGATAATTCTGAACTATTAAACAAAGAAGACTTAGAGTTAAGTCTCAGAACCTGGATGTCAGAATGGGACTTTGATTACGGCGGAATACAAGCATATGAGAAGTTTGTAAATCCACCTCAACTTGAGTTTCTACTTGATTATAACGAGCTGAACCCTTCAACAGAAATCGAAGACTTTATTGTCTTTACCCTAAAAAATATTGCACAATCAGGTCTTATCGACCCGCTAAATGGAGGAGTCTTTAGGTACAGCATAGATGACAAGTGGCAGATACCCCATTTCGAAAAGATGCTCTATGATAATGGACAATTACTCAAGCTCTATTCAAGAGCATACCTAAAGTATAATGAACCTCTTTTCTTAGAAACCGCTTCGCTAATCGCAAAGTACTTGCTTGAAGAGCTTAAACAAGATTCAGAGCTCTTTTCTGCATCACAAAATGCAGAAAGTGAAGGAAGAGAAGGCTATTATTATTTGTTTTCTAAGGAAGAATTAGGAGAAGAATTGCTAAACAAGATTACTCAATTTGAGTTTGATTCACAGAACATTCATTTACCCGCTCAACCCTTGAGTGGTTCTATAATCAATACCTTGGAACAACTACGAGCATCTAGGGTTGCTCCCGAAATTGACCACAAAGCAATTATTTCTTGGAACGCACTAACAATTGATGGGCTATTCTACTATTATTTGGCTTCGGGTGAAACAGCGATTTTAGAACAAGCAAAAGCCTCATTAAATACAGTCCTCAATGATTCAAAATCTTTGAAACATGTGGCCGAAGACCCATATAGCAATGCCGTTTTAGAAGATTATGCGTTCTTATCAAAGACGACACTAACAGCCTACCAAATCACAGGGGAGGCTAATTACCTAAGAGCTTCTATCGAACTTACTGATGAGGCAATTGATCGTTTTGAGATGAGTGAATCTCCGCTTTTTGCCAATAGTTCGAAGAATCTGTCGAGTAGTGTTCCTAGAATTATTAATTCAAGCGATGGCGTCTTACCTAATCCAAACGCATCACTTTCATCTACCCTCTATCACCTTTCACATATAACTGGGGTAGAATCGTATAAGAAACGTTATGAAGCAATGGTCATGGGCATTCAGCCTTGGGTAAGTGAAAGCATTGGTTTCTTTCCAAGTTGGGCTAATATTCTTCTTCACAGTCAGCATCCGTTTTATGAGGTAGTGGTAATGGGTGAAGAGGCGAACTCTTTTGCCGAGGAACTATTGACCATACAATTTGCCAACACCTTGACACTACATAGTAGTGAAGAGAATGAAGAATCACCCCTATTTAAAAATCGCTTTGTAGCTGATGAAACTTTGATCTACATCTGTATTGACAATACTTGCCTTCAACCCCTAAGCGATATTCAAGAGGCTAAAAACTTTCTTACTAAAAGGCAGTAAATCAAGGTGTATTGATGTGCTGACCAAGAAATAGAGCATTCAAGAAGAATCGATTCATCCCATAAGAAGTTCCTCTGAAGTTCGGATTATCTGCAAACATTACCACTCTACCTGAACCTATAGAGCTTACTAAAATCGAAGCGGCCTTTGAGAGATATTCGTCACGGTTCTTGTTAGAAATATACCCATCAATATGAGCGCTCTCTGTGTATTTCGCTACCGTAGAATAAGCATTCTCACTGGGTAACAGCCATACCGTATTATTCTTATAAAAAGCGAGTTCATCAGAAGAATATCCAAAAGCGACCGGATGCGTTCGATCGATTTTAGCTTTAATAAATACTCCTCCGAGAGATTCTCTACCACGGTGTTCACTGGCCTCAACATAAGGCAACTGGATTATAGAATCTTTAACCTTTTCAAGGGTAGTTTCATTAACCAATTTAGAATTGATCGCCCAAGATGAACCGGTTCCAATAGTAATGAGTGTGTTTCCTCTAGAAACCCATTCTTTTAGGTGTTTTTGAAACGACTCTGGGTAATTGCCAGACACTAAAACAAGTACGTTATAAGGATCTAACGAAACCCTAGATAGATTGCGAACAGGGAGTTTGGTGATAGGCATATCTATTCGAGTATCTAACAAATGCCATATTTCACCGGCTTCATAAGATCGAGTTCCTGTTCCGATTACCATCGCGGCTTTAGGTTGTTTCAGAGGTCGCATAGAGCGACTCCCAAGATCAATTCCTGAAGTACTCCATCCGGTGGTGGCTGAATGCACCTTCAGATTTAATCGAGAAGCTTCGCGTTCTATAATCTTAGCTAAGGCATCTTTAGAAATCTTTTGAAGTGATACCGGAATCACTAGTGAGCCGTAACTAAAATTCACTTTACCCTTTTTGGTATTCACCTCAAAAGGCTTAAAAGCTGCCATAGGCACGACTCCATGCTTCTGTAAGGCATAAGTAAAGGCGGGGATATTATAGTCTAGCGCATCAACGATATAGGCATAGGCACTATCATCAACTTCGGTATTAACCAATAGATCAGACGAACTTATAGGTTGTAAAGATGAAGGTGATTTCGAGACCCCTCTGTAATTCAATTGATAGAAGTTGGCTAGGGACCATGCTGATGCATCGTAATAAACACTATCTCTATATTTTTCGTAGGTCTCAAAAGTGGTTTGCACCATTCGATATTGTGGTTGTCTGGTAGGTACCACATAATCATTACCTTCCTTATATACAGCAACTTTATGATGTTCCATTAGCTCTAAAAACGCCTTTACCTTGTTTCGATCTGGCTCAGAAAAACGATACGCCTTAACCGGGTCTTTGGCTGCTCTAGAGATCGCAGAATCAAAAAACATTTTCTGATAAGCCCGCATCATTTGACGGTTGTCAACAGCAGCCTTTAAAGTAGTCATGCTCGATACGTATTGATTACGAATCGTAAACTGAAAAGTTATTTCACCAAATGCCGTAGTCTGTTTGAGCCCACGTGAGCTAGCTTGCTCAAATAGAAGGCCTAAACCACCTTGTAAATCGGGATAAGAAGAACCGTACCCTGGATAGGTACCATCGAAGGCCTCTCGTGTAAAATAGAAAGATCCGATCGAATCTAAGGCCTTCGAAAAATAACTTCCATACAACTCGTTCAAGTCTTCGTAATTCTCTCGAGGCATGATCGGGTCAAGCGAGCCATTTGGCTTCATCGGCTCAAAAAAGTAAGTACTTTGAGATCCCATCTCGTGAAAATCAGTGACCACATTCGGATACCACTGATGATACCAATTGAGTTTACCTTGACTCTCTGGGTTTACGGCCAACACCCAATCTCTGTTTAGGTCAAACCAGTAGTGATTGGTTCTTCCCCCAGGCCAATACTCATTGTGTTCGGCATCTTGAGGGTCTGCCACTAAAGGTGACCCTTTATACATGTTTGCCCAATAAGTATGTCGATCTCTTCCATCAGGATTAATAGTTGGATCTATAAAAATCACTGCATGCTTGAGAAAATTAGCAACCTCAGTATTTGTTGAGGCAGTCAATGTGTAAGCAGAAAGTAATGCCGCCTCTGAGCTAGAAGGTTCATTACCGTGTACGTTATAAGCTAGGTTAATTATAAGCGGTAGGTCCTCGGCCGTACTCTCCTTGGATAGCGGATTTATCGATTTTAAATGTTCGGCTCTTATTTCTTCTAGCCTACCCAAGTTTTCTTCACCAGAAACCACAAGCATAACCAGTCTGCGTCCTTCATGAGTTTTCCCATAATCGATAAGCTTAGCCCGAGAACTTTGCTCGGCTAACTTTTCTAAATAAGCAACGATAAGATCGTGTCTGGTGTGCTGATCTCCAATGCCATAACCTAAAAAAGATTCAGGAGATGATATACCCGACTGATAAGGTTCAAATCGCTTCAGAAAATAATCCTGGGCTAGTGAAGTCTGAATAAATAGAATAGATAAGAGTAATAAGAAACGTTTCATTAAAAAAACTATTTAGTTGAGGTATTTAAGTAACTGTAATAAAGCCTAATAATCGCGTAACCAAAGAGACCACCAAGAATAATTAATAAGGCATTCATAACACCTTGGGCTCCGAAAGATAAACGAAGAAGTATAGTAGAAATGACAAAGCCCGTATTTCTTAATAGCTTGAAATGGTTTGAAGTAAGTCCATAAGAAAGTAAAAGAATCAGTACGTCTGATAAAATTAGAAGTGTAAAGAAGTCTTGATAAAATATGGTGTTGAGATTATTATTCATTCCCTTAATCAGATGCTCATTATTGATTTCTAAATACACAAAATCAATAAGGTGAATTACACTAACTAGCAGAATAACAATCAGTAGGACAACTGCAATTGCCTTTTTAAAATAAGGGAAGGTCTCTTTCTCCTCAGTTACGGTTTTGCTGGTTAGTTCAATAATTCTGCGGTTAGTTTTATGAAACCAAACGATAATTAACATGAGTAACAACACACATCCTAAGTCGACCAAAAGATTAATAAGTGCTGTATCCTTAAAACTTGCATTTGGAAAATCGATTAGGGTAACATCGTTAAAAACCTTTCGAATCAAAATGAGACAAATAATCTCAAACTGTTTAATTAGCGATGTGGTAAACGATCGTGGCAAATAATACACCAACAAGAAAATCTCATAAATTAAAATAAATGAGAATGGGGTATATATAGCGCTAATAGGGTTTTTTAGCAGTTCTCTGTCAAGTAACTCGAAGTCAAAAAATGAGTTGACTCCAATCAGCGCAGCGTGAATAATAAAACCAATGAACGAAAGAAAGAGCGTAATACGTTCTACCGTCTCACGGTTTTTCGAGGAGAAAATCACTGCAAAATAATCATGTACTTTCATCTAGTTAAGGTACTCGATTATTTTAATTAATTGATAGTCAGTTTTATGTAGCGAAAGAAAACTACTTTTTCTTAGAGGCTTTGAAGATCTTTCCGATTCCAAAAGCGAGATTCCATGGCTGATTAGCAGAATCGTAAAATCCCAAGAAGGTTAACTTCAGTCCAGAATTTTTGTTTTGCCAAAAAACACCGGCTCCGTTCGCAGGAGCAACCTTTAAACTTTCTTCGTTTTTAAATTTTAAAGAAGGTGCAAATAAAATACCTGATTTACTGTTCGGAGAATCAAACAAATAGAGTGTCGGCCCTCCTATATTTAAGTAAAATGATTGCTCTTCATCTATCATAAGATTCACCTGACCTGTGGGCATGAATTCAAAAGATATTTGAGCCTGCACTTGAAAGGATAGTAAAAAGAAGCCTACGCTTACTAAGGCGTTAAAAAATGACTTAAATATTCTCATACTCTATAATAATCGGCTTTCCAATTCTTGATCTGGGCCTTGATTTCTTTAGCTGATAGCTGCTCTTTAATCGCTCGATCTAGGAGCGTAAGGTATTCCTCATCTGAAGCAAATCGAAGAGCAATAATCTGTGAAAATCTCAGTTCAGTGGGTAATGGCTTGCCGGTCAGAATGAAATATCTCAAACGTTCTTCGGCTCTAATCGCTCTATCTTGAGCCTTAAGGGCAAAGGTTCTGATGAACCACATAAATAGAATGAAGATCGGGAATAACACCAGTAACAGAGTAGCGATGTAAAAGTTATCCTCTGATGAGAAAATTAGATGACTCAATGTACCGCCAGCAAAAAGGAGTATGAGAACGAAGAGTGCGCCGTGAAATCCGGGAACCATTCGCGTATGATTTTTAAAATTCTGTTCTTTCATGCTAATTCTTTTAAAAAGGTGAATTTAAGCATTAAGATTCATTAGCTCCTTATCAAATCTTTTTCATCTTTGCGGCAGTCAATCAACGACTGTTTTTTCAATGAGCTCACTGGGTCTTATTTTAAGTAATCGTAGGTATTGGGCACCTGCCTATGCCTTTATGTGCCTCAATTTGATTTATGGTACTTGGGCCATCTATATTCCGACCATCAAGGAGACCATTGGAATTAACAAGTCTGAATTAGGACTTGCGATTTTTGCAATGGCCCTCGGTAACTTCTTCATTCTAACGTTAGCTCCAAAAATCAACGATGTTCTCGGGTGCGGAAGGTCTACAAAATTAGGGTTGCTCGCACTCTGCGTTTTCGGTGTTGGCCCATATTTAGCTCATAGTTATATCTCTCTGTGTGTTACGCTATTCTTGGTGGGTGCCGCCCAAGGCTTCCTGGATGTGTCGATGAATGCCACGGTTTCTCAAATTGAAAAAGACGACAAAGTAACTCTGATGGCCGCAATGCATGGTTTTTTTAGTTTGGGCGGAGTGGCAGCAGGTCTAGGAACCTTTTTGATTCCTATTTTGAATGCACCGGTGGTACACAGCTTACTGATTGTAATACTTATTGCGATACCCAACTACTCGTTAAGAAAACAATACGAATCGGTAACCGCACCAATCACCAAAGGAAGCAAGAGACCATCAAACGCACTTAGACCTCTAATTTTATTAGGGTTAATATCGCTCGTAGCTATGGGAAGTGAAGGGGCTATTGTCGACTGGAGCGGATTATACCTTGAAGAGATCGTAAAAGTAAATACTGCCTGGCTCGGGGCAGGGTTTCTAGTGTTCTCCATCACGATGACTCTCGGGAGATTTTTAGGAGACGGGCTTAGTACCCGACTAGGATCAGAAAAAGTATTGATTCTCGGAATATTCACTTCTGTTATCGGATACATAGGTGTATTAACTGCCGATTCAATAATTAGCATCATTGGGTTTGCCATTATAGGAGCAGGATTTTCAGTATTAGTACCCGAACTATTTCGAATGGCCGGCAAACAAGACCAAATTCCTTCTAGTAAGGCCATCGCTATTGTGGCAGGTTTCGGGTATTCAGGATTTCTGACAGGGCCAGTAATTTTGGGGATAACTGCTGAAACCTATGGACTAACAGCTAGTTACTATGGTCTAACTGTAGCAGCGATCATTATCGGCTTATTCTCTATTCATCTTTCTGTCAAAAAGAGAAGAAGTAATTAGGGTCGATAGCGAACAATCCCTAAATTCATTCGGTTAATTTTTCATTCTATGAAGCATTTCATCTATGCACTGTCGTTGCTTGCAGTAACCTCAAGCTTTTCACAATCCATTGAAAAACAACTAGACGCCACCGTTTTCAGAAACATCGGGCCCTTTCGAGGGGGAAGAGCGAACGGGGTTTCTGGTGTAAAAGGTGATCCCTTAACCTATTACATGGCAACTACGGGCGGTGGAATTTGGAAAACTACTGACGCCGGTCATCGCTGGGAAAACATTTCTGATGGATACTTTTCAGTAGGAGCCACCTCAGCCATTATTACCTCTGAATCAAATCCTAATATTGTCTATGCGGGAACTGGCGAACACGCTCCTCGTGGAGTAATGACTAGTTACGGAAATGGAGTTTACAAATCATATGATGCCGGAAAAACCTGGAATCATCTTGGGTTAGAAGCCACTGAAAACATTTCGAGAATAGTAGTTCATCCGACCAATCCCGAAATTGTTTATGCGGCAGCACAAGGCGCCCTTTATCGTCCAAATGATGAACGTGGTATTTACAAAAGCACTGATGGCGGTAAGTCATGGAGACTCATATTACATATAGATCAAAATACTGGAGCGAGCGACCTTTCTTTAGATATGAATAACCCTATGGTGCTTTATGCTTCGATGTGGGATTATCAGCGTACACCTTGGGAGATAAGATCAGGGGGGGCCGGCAGCGGACTTTATAAATCAACCGATGGGGGTGAAACCTGGGAAAGACTCGAAAATGGTCTGCCTGAAGCATTAGGTAAGATGTCCATTGCAGTTTCTAGAGCTGATTCAAACTGGGTTTATAGCCTCATCGAAAGTGACTCAAGCAAGGAGCTTGGAGGCCTATTCTTATCTAAGAATGCAGGAGAATCTTGGTCTCGCATAAACGATGACCACCGCCTTATTCAAAGAGCATGGTACTACATTGAAGTCTTTCCAGACCCAAAAAATAGGGAAGCAGTAACCGTATTAAGTGCTCCACATCTCTACTCCACAGATGCAGGAAAGAGTTTCAAAGTCATTGACGGATATCACGGAGATTATCACGATATGTGGATTAACCCCGATAATCCAAATAACCGAGCCATCGCAGACGACGGAGGAGTATCTATAACCTTTGATGATGGTGAAAACTGGACACGCCAAGACAATATGCCAACCGCACAACTCTATCGAGTTTCTGCAGATAATTTATGGCCTTACAATTTATACGCCGGTCAGCAAGACAATACATCACTCCGAATTTCAACGATAGCTCTGGGCATGGGCGGTATTAGTGAACGTCACTGGCAGTATGCAGCAGGTGGAGAAAGTGCCTTTGTAGCCTTTGATCCGAATAATCCTCAAAAAACCGTGGGGGGCAGCTATCTCGGTTCCATCGACATTACTGACATGACCAGTCTTACTAGCACAAATATTATAAACGAACCTAGACAATACCTTGGTTTGGCTGCAAGAGACATGAAATATCTCTTTAATTGGAACGCCCCTATCATTCGTTCTATCCATGAAGAAAATACCTATTACCATGGAGCGCAATACGTTTTAAAAACGACTGATGAGGGTCAAAACTGGACGATAATTTCACCAGATCTAACCAGAGATCAAGATGCAAAACAGGGTAAAGGAGGGCTTCCTTACACCAACGAGGCTGTAGGTGCAGAAAATTACGGTACACTAACCTACCTCACAGAATCAAGTCAACCCGGTACACTTTATACTGCAAGTGATGACGGATTAATTCATCGTACCATAGATGGAGGAGCGACTTGGACCAATATTACCCCCAAGAAACTTCAAGAAACCTTAATTAACGCTATCGAGGTATCTAGCCATGATGAAAACACCCTGTTTATCGCAACCACTAGATATAAGTTTGGGGATTACAATCCCGGTTTATACAAAACTGAAAACGGCGGAAAGTCATGGGAAGCTATAAACGAAGGAATCCCTTACGGAGCATATACCCGTGTAATACGTCAAGATTCAGAGGTGGCCAATTTACTCTTCGCAGGTACTGAATTAGGGCTATACATCTCAATAGACTCTGGAGCAAATTGGGAGAAATATATGCGCAACCTACCCGTAGTACCGATTACCGATCTTCTTGTTAAAGGAAATGATTTAGTCATCGCTACACAAGGAAGGTCATTCTGGATTTTAGATGATTTAAATGTCATACGATCTTACGCTAGTGCAGGTGTTCAAAGGCTGTATCCTCCCAAAACAGCAATGCTTGGGCACTGGTATAGTAGTATGAATGGCAGCGATCCTAGTGGTACCGATGATTTTGAAGGAGTAAATCCAGCGAGCGGAGCCACCATTTACTATCACTTACCGGCGCTTTCAGAAAATGAGGAAGTCACCCTCACCCTTTATGACAAAGAAGGTCAAATAATAAGAAGTTTTAATTCTATAGAAGACGCCAACTATGTCTCATACGACGGATATCCTTCAGCAGAACCTACTCTTCCCAAAAAAGAAGGCCTCAATCGTTTTGTTTGGGACTTAAGGCACCCTAACCTTGAAGGTGTGCCAGAAGTTTATATCGAGGCTAGTTTCAGAGGGCACAAAGTAGGGCCAGGACCATACCAAATTGAAATTAAATTTAAAGACCAAGTAGTTAGACAGCCTTTAGAAGTCGTTGCAAGTCCACTCTCAAAAACGACCAAAGAGCAGTGGAAAATTTATGATTCCTTCATGAAGGCTGCCGAGGCTAACTATAACGAAATGACCCGTCAAACGAATCGACTTCACAGTCTCTCAAAACAGCTAGAAAAACTCATTAGCGACAGTTTAACCGAAGGACTAAAGCAACAAGCTGAAGCTTTACAAAAAGAACTCAATGATTGGGATGCTAAAATGGTTCAACGACTGAGCAAGGCTTACGATGATGTAGAAAATTATGAGAATGGTTTTACGGCCAATTATATCCGAGCATTCAATGAGGCAGATTCTTCAGAGCCACGAGTAACTGAAGGCACCAAACGAGTCATTGAAGAGCTCAATGAAACGTGGTCTTTGTTAAAAATTGAAGGAGATCGACTAGAATCAGAAGCCATCCCGAACCTAAACAAACTACTTTTTGAAGCAGGAATTGGAGCTCTGAATAGCAAGTAACCTAAGTAACAGAAAAGGGGTAATCAAAGGTCTATCTTTGTAAAAAAATAAGCATATGCCTACTGTAAAATTAACGACACAAAAATTCAAAGAAGAGATCTTTGATTATACCGCTGAAAAAGATTGGAACTATAAAGGTGATAAACCAGCCATTATTGACTTTTACGCCGATTGGTGTGGCCCATGCAAAATGGTCGCTCCAATTCTTGAAGAACTAAGTAATGAGAACCCTGATGTCATTATCTATAAGGTAGATACAGAGGTTGAACAGGAACTATCTGCAGTATTTCAAATTAGAAGTATTCCTAGCATCTTATTCATCCCTAAAGACCGTCAACCCATGATGCAAGCGGGAGCGTTACCAAAAAATGCGCTGCAAGAGATCATCGACAAAGAGCTCGTATAACGAGAATTAAAGAAGAATACTTGAAAGCCACTCTATTCCATGAGTGGCTTTTTTTATCTTAGAACAAAAAAGATGATCAGAGAAAAGACCCTTTGGATTACCGGCGCTTCATCAGGAATCGGTCGAGCACTGGCTATACAGCTCGCTGGTGAAAACAACCTCATTCTCTCTTCACGAAATCTGAATGAATTAGAGGAGACCAAAAGTATGTCTGCCAGCTCTAAAATTCATTTAGAGCCCCTTGATTTAGTTGACTTTGAATCGCATCAATCGATAGTGGCCCGAGTAATTAAAAACCATGGCCCTATCGATCATCTTATCCACTGTGGGGGTATTAGCCAGCGATCGTTGGTAAAGGACACCTTGATATCAGTAGATGAAAAACTGATGGCAATTAATTACCTAGGAACTGTTTCTCTTACTAAGGCTATTCTTCCGCACTTTTTAGAGAAAAAACAAGGTCATTTTACAGTAATTACAAGCCTTACTGGAGTTTTCGCATCTCCGTATCGTTCAGGATATGCGGCCTCAAAACACGCCCTACACGGGTTCTTCGATAGTCTTAGAGCCGAGCTTGAAGACCATGGAATTCGAGTGACCCTTGCGGCTCCAGGATTTGTGAAAACTAAAGTTTCGATCAACGCCCTTACAGGAGATGGAACAAGTTTAGGTTCTATGGATGATGCACAAGCTAAAGGAATAAGCGCCGAGGCCTGCGCTCAAAAAACTATACGAGCGATCGCTAAAAATAAGCGTGAAGTTTATATCGGACGTGAGAGCTACGCAGCCTACGTCAAACGCTACCTTCCAGGACTATTTGCTCGTCTGATCAAAAAAGCAAAGGTTCGCTAAATACTCACGTCAAGTAGAACTCCACAATGATTCAGAAATTCTAGCTCAGCTAGCTTCGCCGAAAACTTCGATTGAATCCCTACAAGCTCTGCATTGAGTAAATTGATCTGTGCTTGTCTAAGTTCGATAGATGTGATTTGACCGAGTTCGAATTGGGATTGTGCTCGACGATAGTTTTCTGCTGCAGTTGAGACATTTTCTTGTTGAAGACGATATACTTCAAGAGCATTTCTATAATTACCTTCTGCATTTCTAAGGTCTCTTAGTACCTCTTGTTCAATTTGCCTCTCTTGAAGTTGAGTAGCCTCTAACGCTAAACGTGCGTTTCGTATTCCAACTTGTTGCGAGCCTGACTGAAAAAGGTTCCAGTTTAAATTAATTCCCGCACTTAATCCAACCGTATTATTAGAAGCTAAGAACCCTGTTGCTGGAAACTGTCCTTCTGAATAACCATAAGCACCATTTGCAGATAATCTGGGAATTAAAGTTGACTTCTGAGCTTTTAAACCGAGTTCGCTAATCTCTTGATTCGAGCGGTTTAATAATAGGCGAGTGTTATTCGCCTGATACGACTCTTTATAATTCTGAAGCTCTTCACCAGATAAAAAGGCAACCATAGGGCTCACCTCAAATGAAGTTTCTAGATCTCTCGCTAATAAGGTGTTTAGGCTCCTTTTAGCATTCAATAACGCTTGGCGTTGCCCTAGAAGACTAATACTATCTGAATTTAAATCCACCTTTGCATTCAAGACATCTAAACCAGTGACACTACCAAATTCAAAACGCTTTTCTGCGCGTTGCAAGCGCTTCTTAGAATTTTGAAAAGTCTGCTCTAGAATACGAACTGATTCATCTAATCGGGCAACCTCGTAGTAAGCTGCATACAATTGCAGAAGTGTTTGCTCTATCGTTTGTCTAACCTGTAAACCCGAAAGTTCATACTGCTCCTTAAGTCTTTGATAATTATAGTATCTCCCAAAGCCGTCAAAAAGGGTAACATTAAGATTTACTGAAGCATTATAACGTTTGGTCTCAGCGCCATCGACCGTCCTCGAATTACCATCTTGAAAAACCGCTTCTTGATTATCTCTAGCTATGTTTGCTCCTGAGGTAGCGGTAAGTGTAGGTAAAAAACCTGTGTTTAGTAAAGAAGCATTGTTCTCTGATTGGGCTTCAGAAATTTTTGAAACTAAAATCCCAAAGTTGTTTTCTAAGGTAAGCGATAGTGCTTGCTCTGGAGTCAAAAGCTCCTGGGCCGATAAGGGCCCAAGTGCTAATGCTACTATGAAAAAAAACTTAAACTTCATCTTGTAGTTGTTCTTTAACTGCACGCTCAGCTAATCGTGGAGCAATGCGTTCGCCAGTTCTTAAATAGTGAATTGCCAGTTTGATTCGATTACCAAATAGCAAGAAAATAGGAAGCATCACCAAGGTTAAAATGGTGGCGTATCCGATACCGTAGGCGATGGAAATGGCCATAGGTTTTAGGAATTGTGCTTGTCTACTTTTTTCGAGTAACAAAGGAGCAAGACCAGCAATGGTAGTAATCGAGGTCAAGAAAATAGCTCTAAAACGAGATCTTCCAGCTTCAAAAAGCGCTTTCTCAAGTTTCATTCCGGTCTTCAAATTCGAATTATATTTACCAATAAGAACGAGTCCGTCATTAACCATAATTCCAATAAGGGCAATGATACCTAGTAGCGATAAAATATTCAGCGGGAACCCGTGAATCTTATGACCCCATGCTACCGCAGTAATGCTAAAAGGCACCAACATTAGCAGAAGTATTGGCTGAGAAAAGCTTCTAAAGGTAAATGAGATGACTACGAAAATTAAGAAAAGTGTTGTTAAACCGACAAGTCGAAGTGAGTCAACCAGTTTACCAGCCTCCCGGTTTTGACCTTCATAAGAAGGAGTAACTGTCGGGTATCTCGCTGAAATATCGGGCATTACATCTGTTTTAATCCAATCCAAAATTTCTGTTGCTGTGGTCGTATCTGGATTATCTAAATCAGCATTAATTTGAATCTCACGCTGACCATCGAGGTGATTAATAGCAACCTCTCCACGAACAATTTCGTAAGTAGCAATTTCTCTGAGTGGCACTAGTCCTCCTGAAGGAGTACTAATTCTCATCTCATCAAGATCAGCAAGCGAAGAGCGATTCTCACGATCATACCGAACCCAGACTCTGATTTCGTCTTGACCTCTTTGAAAACGAAGCGCCTGAGCTCCGAAAAATCCTGAACGTACTTGCGCCATCATAGTTCTAAGGTCAAGTCCTAGTAAATAAGCAGAGTTCTTTAACTCAAGTCGTACTTCTTTGATACCGGCAGGATCATTATCAGAAACGTCTTTTAGAAGCGCATTATCGAGCATTGCCTGTTTCAGCTGATTTTTAGCGTCCTTAAGTTCTTGAATATTATTTCCTAGAAGAGAGACACTGACAGGAGAGCCTCCAAAGTTTCCGCCCGAACCATATATTAAGCTTTCAACCCCAGCGACAGGACCAACCAATTCTCTTATTCTGGTCGTAATTAAGTTAGCCTTGATGGCGTCAGGACGCTCCTCTCCAGGCAGTAAATTAATTTGTAAACTCGCTGTAGACGATCCAGGTCCTAATCGTAAAATAATATTCTCGAAAAGCTTTTTATCCGTACCTTCCAAATAGGTTGCTGTAAACTCTTCATTAGCGATAAGCGACTTCTCTTCAATGAGACGAATAATCGAATCTGTTACTTTCTCATTTGTTCCGTTAGGCATTTGAAGGTTAATACTTACCTGATCAGAAGCAACTCTCGGGAAGAAGGTTGTTTGAATAATTCCTCCTCCAATAAATCCGAAAGTGCTGATTAAAAGCGCTAAGAAAATCGCAAAAGTGAAGAATGAATTTTTTAATGCGAATTTCAAGAATGGAGTATATAATTGATCACGCATCCATACCATCGCACGATCGCCCATTTGGTTAATTACGCGCATTTTAGCAAACCCTTTACCGATTAAAGTCTTTGGTTCTTGTTGAGGCTTAAGCGCCTTTGAGTGGGCTAAGTGCGAAGGTAAAATGATCAATGCTTCGACGAGTGAAACCACCAAAGTCAGAATCACGATCACAGATACTTCTGAGAAGAATTCTCCGATTCGACCATCTAAGAATAGAAGGATGCCGAAGGCTAGAATAGTAGTTAGAATGGCTGAAACAATCGGAGGAATCACCTCAAGAGTACCTTCAATAGCAGCCTGAACCGGTGATTTTCCTTTTTCGTGATGTTGATAGATGTTTTCGGCAATTACGATTCCGTCATCTACCAGAATTCCAATTACAATGATCATTCCAAAGAGCGAAAGTACATTGATGGTAACCCCTGCGAATGGAGCAACCACAAACATCCCTAAAAATGCAACAGGTAAGCCAAATGCCACCCAAAATGCCAAACGCGTATTTAGAAATAAGGATAGAAATACCAAAACGAGAATCATCCCCATAATGGCATTCTCGGTAAGTAATTCGGTACGCTGAGTAAGTGTAGTTGATAAATCGTTTACTACAGTAAGTTTCACATTCGAGGCCTTTTGGTTAAATACATTGAGATATTCTTTAACCGCCTCTGCAGCTCCAATAAGATCTTCGGTATTCGTGGAGGTAATGGTTACTGTGATTGCTCGTTCTCCATCAAAATAAGTGGCATTAGGAGACTCTGCGAATCGATCACGAACTGTAGCAACATCAGACAAGCGTAACATTCGACCATCCGGTAGTGCTTTAATTACAATGGTAGAAAGTTCATCGGCATAGTACTGACGATTATTCGCTCGAATCAGATATTCTTCAGCTTCGGCCTTAACCGTTCCCCCGGTAATTAATAGGTTGCTCGCGGCAATCTTTTGGGCTACTTCTGAGAAGCTGATACCGTAAGCAAGTAACTGGTCTTCGATTAGTGCGATTTCAATCTCTTCTTCAGGGTAACCGGTAATTGCTATCTGAGAAATCCCTTCGATCGCTCTGAGATCGTTTTCAACTTGGCGTCCGACCTGTTTGAGAACCGATAGCGGAATGTCTTCACCAGAAATGGCAAAACTGATCGTTTGGCGCACCACTTCTTGCTTAGCAACAACTAGGGGTTCCATACCTGTCGGATAGTTCGGTACCCGATCTACCGCATTTTTAACCTCGAGAAGCATAAAGTCAATATCTCGACCTTTTTCAATCTCGACGTTGATGGTACCACTATTTTCCCTAGAGGTAGAAGTTACTCGATCTGTCCCTTGGAGTCCTTTTAGATTATCCTCGATTTTGAGTACGACTCCTTCTTCAATTTCTTGAGGAGACGCACCAGGATAAACCACCGATATCAGAATATTCTTTGAATCAGAGAGGGGGAAAAACGATGAGTTTAATGAGAATGCTCCAACGAGTCCAAAAATCACAAATGAAAGAATCACGATGTTTACCGCAACCTCATATTTTATAAAGTAGGAGATTAATTTTCTCATCGAGCTACTCTTCAATGATTTTCACCGGCTGGGCCTTGAACGCTCCAGGTAAAGTTTTTGATAGCACCTTTTCGCCATCTGCTACTCCACTTACAATTGCCGTATTCTCAGTGTAATGAATCACCTCAACAGGAACTAGAGCCAACAAACCTTCTCTCACAACAAAAATCTCTTGTGAATCAAGAACCAGAGAACGATCAATTTCTATCACATTATCAATGGTTTCCATTTCAATATCAGCAGTTAGGTATTGGCCTTCACGTAATCGTTGACTTATAACCGAAAGGGTTATCTCAATAGTCTGAGTAGTTTGGTCAATCGATGGATTAATCCGAACTACCGTTCCCTCATATTCTGTTTCAGATTCGAGACTGTGCAGGGTTACCTCTTTTCCGATTCGTAAATTCTCGGCATAGGTAGCAGGCACAGAGACAGGCATTTCAAAAACTCCCTTTTCAATAAATGTACCTAACGGTTGAGCGGCTCTAACCAAACTTCCTTCGGTTACATTCGCTAATGAAAGGGCTCCGTCAAAAGGGGCAATAATCGTGTATTTGGCAAGTCTAGCTTCTAGATTTAAAACATTGTAGTACGCGTTCAAAATCCCTCTTCCGCTAATAAAAAACCGCTCCTTCTCTGAGTCGAAATGGGGTAACTCTGCAGTTGGCGCATCGATATTATAAGCTCTTACATAGGCCTCCCACTTCGGGTAAATTGAAGGAAAATCAAGCTCAATATCTGCCAGAGAAGTGCTAAGGATATTTAGAAAGTTACTTTTTGCCGACCGAACAGAAGCTGCAAATTCTGAATTGTCGAGAGCTAAGATTACTTCACCTTTTTTATAGGTTTGACCCGATCTGAATGCCTTTCCAGTGAACTTAAGAACGCCCTGAACCTCTGAAAATAACTCGACCCGTTGTCTAGCAACCAATCTTCCGTTTGATGAAACCACAAGAGGAATAGAGGTGTTTTCAGCCGGATGCACAAATACCGATTTAACGGTCTTAGCCACGGTACGTTGAGGAGTTTTATTCGAGGAGACTAACTTATTTGCCAAGAAAACGGCAAGAACTAGCGCAGACACTCCTATGATAGGTAAAAGTAAAGATCGTTTCATGCATTAAAAGAGTTGTGGAGTGCTTTTACTCCGTAATCAACCCCTTCATGCCAAGAACCGTGCCAAAAAGAACCTATTCGAGTTTTACCTAAGTCTTAAAGCGAATAATTAAGACTTAGCCCAAAATTGCGACTGGGCATAGGGATAAAACTCGTTTCCCAATACGATTGATTCAGCAAGTTGAAAGCCCCCATTTGCAAGTTGAAATTCCCCATCGATTGATATAAAGTTGCATCAACCACGGTATACCTTCTGTCAGACGCACGTTCAATCCATTTAACATTTAAACTACCTGTAGTCGTTTTAGTTAACCTACCCGATAGCTGAGCTGTAAAATGATGCTTGAGATCGTTATCAATGGTATACCTAGAAAAGGCGAAAACCTCTTCCCCAAATTCTTGATTCATATAGGTGTATGACAGAGAAAGAGTGGATCCGTTAGACGAGCCAAAACGATAACGATAATTTAAATCTACTCCTTCTGTGGTAAGGTCAGCGATATTTTGTGCCTCAAATAAAGCCTCCTCATCTTGTTTCACATAGTCGATAAGATTTGAGGAGTTACGCTTAAAATAAGTGAATGACCATTGATCCTTTGAACTCACCTTTCTAAGTCCGACTTCTATCGCATTTGAAGTTTCTGGAAGTAAATTTTCATTACCTAAAGTCGTTCGATCACTGTAATATAGATCAGTAAACGTAGGCACTCTAAATGTTTTTCCATAGTTCATATACCCTCGTAGTGATGGGTTAATTTGCCAGCCTAAGTCTAACCCGGGATAAACCTTAGTACCTGCGGTAGAAAAGTAATTCACCACAACTCCTGGGGTGATGTCTAGTCGGCGATTTAAGACAGAAATGCGCTGTTCTAAAAATAGATTCGCCATTTTTCTATTTCGCTCACCAAGATTGTTACTCTGAATACTTATCGATGCCACTTCTCCACCAAACCCAAGGCCTCCTAAGGCATTGTCTATAGATCCGTCTACTGCCGCACCTAGTTTATGAGCGATATGTAAATTGCGATAAATCTCTGGTCGATTACGGATGTACTCGTACATATCTTGACCTCTCCTCCAATAAACTCTTGGTGTAAGGCTCCAATTCGAACCATTCAATTTGTGAGTTAACGCAATTAAACTTGCCTGAGTCTCTTCATATTGATCAGTTGCTGAAGGAGTTGCATAAAACCCATTAGCACCAAATTTTCGGTCATTGAAGAACGCAAGAATCTCAGTCGGATGGTTTGAATCAATGACACTTTTCAAAGCAACAGTTCTAGACTTGAAATCAGTATTGTAACGATAACCGTCACTATTGGCAAAAGAGGCATGTGCGATAAGGGAGGCTTTATCACTAGAAGCACCAGCAGTTAATCTTGCTCCATTCTGACCAAAAGAACCATATTCAAGAGTCGCTAATGCTTTCTCTTGCAGCGAGGATTTCGTGATAATATTAATCGCTCCAACAAATGCATTCGGACCATAGATTCTAGCAGCAGGACCTCTAATTATTTCGATACGCTCAATCAACTCTATCGGCAATAAAAAGTTTGAAAGATGATGACCCGTCTGAGCATCTTCGAGTCGGATGCCGTCGATGAGCAGCAAGGTTTGATCAAAAGTTCCCCCTCTTAGGTTAACATCTGCCTGGGTAGGTCCAACTCCTCTTCTACGAATGTCTAAACCCGCAACCTGCTGTAAAGCCTCGACAATAGTGGTGTATCCCGATCGTTTCAATTCGGCCGTAGATATCACCTCTACCGTTTTCGATTGCTTCGAAATGGTCTGACCTAATCGCCCGTCTAGAACGACCTCTTCTAATTGGTTGATTAATGAGTCTTTTTGAAACGCGTGACCTTTTGAAAGGGTCAAAAAGAATAAAACGAATAAACCTTTAAAAATACTTCTATTTGTTGCCTGCATAACTGCTTTTGTCGGTTTGCAAAGCTACGAAGCGAAGATGGAATGAGATAAACTTTATTTCTTTCTGTGGAGAGAATCTGTTATCGATGCACGGCATAACTCATAACGTAGTCGTCCATGTAGAATCCTTCGCCTATGGCTATTTTTTGGGCTTTAATCGTTTGAAAGCCGTAAGAAATGTAGAACTGTATACTATTCGAATTGTCTTTATTGACCGATAAGGTCATCGCGGTACATCCTTGAGCTTGAGCTTCCTTCGTGATAAAATCAAGTACGCGCTTACCGAGCCCTATTCTTCTAAAATCTTTGTGGATATACAACTTACTTATAAAAACCTCCTTTTCAACTTTGAAATCATAAGCGAAATAACCCGCTTTTTGACCCCCAAATATCACTAAAGCATATTTGTAACCAGCCGAAAACTGATCAAACATCGCTTTTGCATTTTGATATTTCTTCAACATGAAAGCCACCTGATCAGCACCGATAATTGGAGTATAGTGCTGCTCCCAAATCGAGGCGGCAAAAGGCTCTAATTGCTTAAAATCGTTTCTCGTCTCTAAAAAACGAATATCGAGAGAATCGGTCAAGGCAGATCTAAATTAAAAGACATCATCATTCGCCCACTTAATTAGACGGTCGATTTCACGAATTGCCTTCTTTCGCTTTTCAATAGCCAATTCAACATCTTCTGGTGAGGTCTTCGAATCATTAATCGCATTGGTAAAGTAATTAACCAAGGTATTTAAGCCACTAAGACGCGCAGTATTTCTCATTTGAGCCACCTGAGCTTCAATCGCCTTTTCAGTTTTCTCTTGAATCTTTCGAGCCTTCAATAACTCTTGGCGATTGATTAACAACTCTTCTTGTTGCGAAGAAATCTGCTTACGGTTTTCGATAAGCGAATAGAGTAGTCCGGCAAAAGCCAAACCCGAAAACAGTGCATTCACCGCTCCAAATAGATCTCCAAAAGTGCCTCGGTCAGACCAGTCATCAAGAAAAAACATGATACCAATGGCAGACAAAAACCATATTACGATGGTAAAGATGATTAAAGCGGTAAATGAATTTAGAATGTGTTTCATACTATTTAGAATAATTGTTCATCGCGCTCAATCATCAAAATCGCAGATTGTGGTACGATGAAATACTTTTCATTTTTATACTGAACCTCATAGGCCGAATGTTGAAGAAATACGGCTAAGTCGCCTTCTCTAACTTGAAGCGGCACGTAATTCACTCTTTGTTCTGTAGCCTTCCAAGGCTCATCTTCTTCACTAGCATTAGGAATGGGGTAGCCCGGTCCAGATTTTACAATATAACCGTATTGTATTTTCTCCTTCTCCTTGACTCCTGGCGGAAGGTAAAGACCGCTCGCCGTACGTTCAGACTCTTTTCTAGGTTTAACTAACACCCTGTCACCAATTACTTGAATACGATCCAAAGCTGATAAGCTATCTGTATTTCGCATAGTAAATCCTTACATTTAGTTGTAACTCAAAGATAATGGCAAAACCTGTTTTATCCTTCCTCATTATTTCCCTAGGAATTTCTCTGCTTTCATGCGTTGAAAGCACACCCCTTGAACAAGCACTAATCGATGCTGAATTCGAAGTAAAAAAGATCCTCGATCTGGCCGATGAGCACGAAATTCAAATTCGCTACACCCAAATAAAAAGAGGAGCAAACAATATACCCGAATTTTCAAGTTATAGCCTATTTGAGGATAGTGAAACTTATTTCTATCCGGCATCAACCGCTAAGCTTCCTGTAGTTGCTCTTGCCCTGCAACGAATTAGAGAATTACAAGCTGAAGGTGTAGACATTGATAGAAACACCCCCTTCCACATTAGAGATCGAAATCATCAACCAATCGCCCTTGAAGAAAGCACCGCTTTGAACAGAAACCTAAGTATCGCTCACCTGATTAAAAAAATTTTTCTGGTAAGTGATAACGATTCTTACAATTACCTCTTTGACTTTTTAGGCACCGATTACATCAATAGACAACTAAGAAATAAAGGATTAAAAGAGACTTCAATTCATCATAAATTTTTATTTGGGGCAGACAATAACACAACTTGGGAGTATTACTTTTTGGGTGAACAAGACACCCTTTTCAAACAGCCAAGTATTCATGCCAAGGAGATCATAAGCAATGGAAATCTAAAGAAGATAATCAAGGGTGTCGGGTATCTAGACGACAACCAGTTAGTTAATGAGCCCTTCGATTTCTCAAAGAAAAATCGCATCAGTATTAATGATCTAGAAGGAATTTTAAAACGGGTTGTTTTTCCTGAAATCTTTAATTCGGATGAACGCTTCGGTTTACTCGATGAGGACTACGAGTTCCTACAGTATTGGATGAGCCGAAATACTCTCGAAAGTGACGACCCCGACTATAGTAGTGACCCCGATCTTTATGATAGTTATGTGAAATTCTTTATTTACGGAGACCTAAAAGGAGCGATGACCGATAAGGTAAGAATCTTCAATAAAGTAGGAGACGCCTATGGTACCCTAACCGAAACCGCATACATTCAAGACCGTTTTTCCGGTGCAGAATTTTTACTAACAGCCACCGTTCATGTCAATGAAAATCAAGTCTTCAATGACAATATTTACGAGTACGATTCGATCGGGCTTCCCTTTATGGCAAGCCTAGGTCGATCTATCCTCAACTACGAACGCAATCGAGTGAATCAAAAAAAATAAAAAGCCTTTATCTTAGCTAGACCCCATAAATACACCTATCATGAGAATACTTTTTTTAATTGTCTTAAGCCTTTTTAGCAGTAGCGTCATCGCGCAGAAGAAACAACCGATAGACTCTATTGTTGCAGAAATTAAGTCTTCAAAGGGTATGCTCAACACCTATTTCGATGAAAGTAAACAAAAGCTGTTTCTTCAATTCAACGACTCTGTACTTGAAAAGCCGCTATTGATGGTTAGCCGCTATGTACAGCTGCCTTCGGGGTATTCAGCCTATCGAAATGCAGGGTCAAAAACCGCAGAACAAGTCATTCAATTCGAAAAACATGGGAGTCGAATTTTGCTAAAACAGGTTTCTTACGTTAATAATGCAGATACTTCAGATCCGATTTATCAAAGTGTGGTGAATAACCATCTCAATCCTATTCTAGCGAGCTTTGAAAAGGAGAATATTGAAGAAGGTGAAAACCTTGTTGATGTCAGTGAATTTTTCTCTAAAGACTCTCCAAGTTTTAAGGTGGTCGGAGAAACTCAAAAGAAGTCATTTAAAATCGGAGGGCTAGATAAAAAACGATCGTTTATCGATAGGGCAAGGAGTTATCCGAGAAATACAGAGATCTCGCATACCCTAACCTATCCAGCAAGCAGCCCGCCTCGAGGCAATCAATCTGAAACCCTCACGTTTCAGATGAATCATTCAATCATTGCACTCCCAGAAGACCCTATGCCTGTTCGATATACTGATCACAGGGTAGGTTGGTTTTCGCTAGAGAAATACAATTACTCCTCAGAGGCTTTAAAGTCTGATAACTATCGTGTAGCGGTACGTTGGAGAATGGAGCCTAAAGATGAGGCTGCCTATCTACGTGGTGAACTCGTTGACCCTAAAAAACCGATTGTATTTTATCTTGACCCTTCTACACCCCTAAAATGGAGACCTTATTTCAAAAAGGGGATTGAAGACTGGAACCAAGCCTTCGAAAAAGCAGGGTTCAAAAACGCTGTAATTGCCAAAGACCCACCGAGTAAAGAAGAAGATCCTGACTTCAGCCCTGAAGATGTAAGATATTCTGTGGTACGCTACGTAGCTTCAACTACGCGAAACGCCACTGGGCCTAGCGTTAAAGATCCTCGTACCGGAGAGATTCTAGAAAGCGATGTCATCTGGTATCACAATCACTTACGCTCGTATCGAAACCGATATCTACTTGAGACCGGAGCGGCCAACCCAAAGGCTCGCACCCTAAACACGCCTGAAGAGGAAATCGGCGAAATGATGCGTCGGGTAATTGCTCATGAAGTGGGTCATGCGCTCGGTTTACCTCACAACATGAAGGCAAGCTCTGCCTATCCTGTAGACTCTCTTCGCTCAGGAAGTTTCACTCAAAAGATGGGGATCGCTGCGACCATTATGGATTACGCTCGATATAATTATATCGCTCAACCTGGGGATGAGAATATTCGATTCGTGCGCCAAATGGGACCTTACGATGATTACGCTATTGAATGGGGATATCGCTACTTTCTCGGCCAAGAACCTGACGAAATTAAATCAAAGCTAGCCGCGTTTGTCAGTGAACGTAACCTCAACCCTATTTATCAATTCGGAAGCGGAGGAACCGATCCTGATTCACAAACAGAAAATATTGGGGATGATCCAATCAAGGCAACCGCTTACGGACTTTCTAACCTCAAAATTGTTGCAAAAAACCTAGAAGATTGGACCACGGTAGACGGACAAAACTTCGACGACCTCAAAGAGCTTTATTTAGAAATGATAAGCGTTTACCGCCGATACATTTATCATGTCGCTAATTTGGTAGGAGGAGTTCGTGAAACACGTGCAGTAAAAGGTCAGATTGAACAGGTGTATGAAAACGTCCCAAGATCAGAACAACTAATGGCACTCCACACCCTACAAAGAGAAGTTTGGAATAGCCCAATGTGGCTTCTTGAACCAGCCCTAATTTCACAATTCGAAGACGAGGGTCGATTACCTCTTATCGGCAACCTACAAAAAGCACTGGTTTATCGACTATTGAGTACCGACAAACTCAATCAAATGATTTCAAGCGCCGAAAGTGTCAAAGGAAACCCCCTGAGCACCAAGGATCTGATAAGCACGCTCGTTAATCAAATCGTCAAAGAGGCAAAATCTTCAGATGCACTTAAAAAGGCATTGCAGATCGCCCTTGTCGAACGACTCATCGAATTAAAAGATGACGAAAAAGCCAACCCTGTAGTGCGTGCTGAAGCCTTCGATGCTCTTAGTGAACTTAGATCCCATTTTAAATCAAGACAAAAAAGTAGCGACCATTTTCGCTTTGCATTTTATCTAGCGGAGAACGCTCTGAAGTGATTCTAAAATAATAGGCTCTAGCACTTGATAACCGATATCATTGGGGTGGACCGTATCGTATCCAAGTTCGCTTATTAATCCCCCTTCTGCGTCTACTGTTGAGGTATAGTAATCGACATAGGTTACCTGATGTTTCTCAGTAAGAACCCTCAATAGTTCGTTGAGTTTGATCACTTTTTCACGGGGCGATATCTCAGGCCTCCATGGAAAGTTATTCGCAGGAAGCACCGAACACACTAGCGGATGTATTCCATGAGCAATTGCCAATTCAACCATCGATTCTATGTTGGCGGCGATATCCTCCAAAGAAATAGGACCTGTATTTTCGGCAATGTCATTGATGCCGGCTAGGATAACCACCGCTTTAGGTTTTAAATCGATGACATCTTGCCTGAATCGCAGCAACATTTGTGGAGTGGTTTGTCCACCAATACCGCGATTTACAAAAGAGTTCGCAGCGAAAAAATAAGGTCGCATATCGACCCATCCTTGGGTAATTGAATTCCCCATGAAAACGGCTTCTACAGGCTTTCCTTCTAAAATCACCTGCTGATTCTTTTCTTTAAAAAAGTTCATGTTTGCCCAATCTTGAGAAAACCCTAATAAACTACTCACTAAGCAAATACACAGAAAAACATTCTTCATCTAGAAGGCTCTATAATTTCCCGATAAGAATTCGTTCACCTCGGCCTCTTCAAAAGCAGAATTCACTTTATCGTAGTGAAGGGTGCGACCCGGGAATCGTCCTGCAATTACCCCAAGTAAAATGGTTTCTGTCAGTCTTGCCCCATACTCAAAAGGTGCAGTACAATAAGTCTTGCCTAAACAAGCATCGATGAACTGACGGTAATGCAGAGGGGACTCTTCAGTATAGTTACGAATGGGTTCTCCTAAACTGTTTTCAGGGTCATACTGTGCGATATCATATTCTTTATATGCGCCGTCGACGATCCAACGAGGTAACTCCATGAAGTGTGGTAGTAATAATCGTTCACCATTCTCCCCAATGAACATAGCTCCTTGATCAGGCAGTTGATCGCCATTGGGTAATTCGAGAAGTTCAGAAGCCTCAGGACCTTCAACTCCGTCATACCAAACCCATTCGAATGAAGGAGTAGTATAATTCGTGCCTTCGAAAGTATAGTGAACAATGTTACGTTCTGGATATCCGTAACCATTCGATGGTCTACAATTATTGGTAATCGTCGAAGGTACTCCTAATTCAAGTGCATTGTATGGAGTATCGAAAATATGGACACCCATATCCCCAAGTGTGGCACATCCATAATCCATCAATTTTCTCCAATTCATCGGATGATAATACCCTTCTTTATAGTCTCGCTGCTTTGAAGTTCCCAACCAGAGGTTCCAATCTAAATTTGCAGGAACTGGGTCAGCGCCTTCTGGAATTATCCCATCATATCCCCAATTTTTATTCGACCAAGCAATCACTTTTGATACTTTCCCGATGATTCCACCGCGAATAAGCATGGTAGCAAGCTTATAGTCATAAAAAGAATGTACTTGAATCCCCATCTGAGTAACTAACCCTTTCTCTGAAGCCACCTTACTCATTTCTCTTGATTCAGAAACGTAATGCGACAAGGGCTTTTGACAATACACTGACTTGTCATACTCCATGGCTAAAAGAGAAGCAGGAGCATGTGTATGATCTGGGGTAGATACAACCACAGCATCGAACCCGTCAGAAAATTCGTTCATCATTTGACGGTAATCAGAGAATAGCTTTGCCTCTGGAAAAAGCTCGGCCGCAGCCTTAAGATTATTCTCATCAACGTCACATAAGGCAGAAACTATTACTTGCGGATGTGTAGCGATTGCCTTTAGATCTTCAAACCCCATATTTCCAACCCCAATATGTGCCGTTCTAATTTGTCTTTCTGCCCCAACACAAGACCACATAGGTAATACTGCGGCGCCAGCAAGTAGGGTTGATGTTTTTAAAAATGTTCGTTTATCCATGGTTATAGTTCTTTAATTTTTACTGTTTTGAACCAAAGCTCACTTCCATGATCTTGTAGTCCAACAAACCCCTTCTTGAATTTTCCGTAATCTTCGGCCATTCCCCATTTACCGTCATTCTTTCTCTCGTGCCAATCCTCTGACCAAGGAACAAACTCGAGCATTACTTCTCCGTTCAAATAATAGGTCACTTTTTCAGGGGTAAATCGGATGGTGGTGTTATTCCATTCTCCAGCAGGATTTAACATTTTGTCTTCAGCTGGAGTGTACATTCCATAATCAGCGCCTGTAGATTGAATAGGCTGTAATTTTTCGGGATGATCGGTAATTCCTATACTTCGATTGTAGTCTTCAATATCATGAAAGTCGGTATAATGTAAATCATCAATGAGTTGATATTCGGGAGCAACTTCAGGAATGCCAGAATACCCCTCTTTGATGTGATAGAAAATACCACTGTTTCCACCGGGAGGAATTTTCCACTCCACATAGAGCTCGAAATTTTCAAACTCCTTGGCGCCGTAGATTAAATCCCTACTCCCTTTATAATCGTAGTCTGATTCAGAGATAAACTCAGTTTTAAAGGTCATCAATGAGTCAACTACAGCCCATCCTGGAGGTAAACCTTCTCCATTATAGGCGCGCCATCCATCGAGACTCGTACCATCAAATAGATAAGTCCAATCAGCAGTTTTTACAGGCTCTGAACATGAGTACAATAACCCAATACATAAAAGAGCGATTATCTTTCTCATAATTCAGTGATTTTAAGGTTCTTCCAAAGCACTTTAATTCCTCCTCCAGAATGTATTTGAAGCGCAATACCTCCTTTACCATCTCCTATTTTCTCATCGGTGATATCCACCATTTCATGTCCATTCAAAAAAGTCTGAACTCGATCTCCAATGCATAGAATCTTCATCTTATTCCACTCTCCCATTTTCAAATATTTATCCTTCTCAGGATCAGGCTTAATCAGCCAACCTCTGCCATAAGATTCATAGATACCTCCTGTATCACTCCCGGGGGGAGCTACCTCAACTTGCCAGCCGTTCACTATAGTACCGTCAACCGTTGAGCGAAAAAAGACCCCGCTATTGCCATCAGCCTCTTGTTTGAACTCTAATTCTAATAAGAAATCATCGTAGAAAGTATCCGTAGTTAAGTAACCATATTCAGCATCAGGACCACTTTCGCAAATAAGAAGACCGTCAGATACATACCATTTTTCGGTGCCATTAATCGTCCATCCATCAAGGTCTTTACCATTAAAAATTGGATACTGTGAATACCCAAAAAGGGTGGTAAAAATCATCAAAAAACTAAGTAGTTGTTTCATTGGTTACGGTATTGAATTATTGTAAAATTGACAAAAACTGGGAAAGAATTTAAAAAAAAGTTTGTTCCGAAGCGATTAAAATTTACATTTCGCAAAATACCTACCCAATAATTGAGACCATATTTATGAGTATTTCTTACCAATCTCCAGGAATTTTTGAAGAAACAAGATTTGAAAAAATTCATAATATCATTTTCGACTCTGCTAAAGAAGCCTCGATTGAAGTGGCCCACGAAATCGCCGAACTTATTCGAAAAAAACAAGAAAAGGGGAAGACTTGTGTGCTAGGTTTAGCTACCGGTTCTTCACCAATTTCAGTCTACCAAGAACTCGTTAGACTTCACAAAGAAGAAGGCTTAAGTTTTAAAAACGTAGTCACTTTTAATCTGGATGAATACTTTCCGATGCAAGCAGATAGCATCCACAGCTATCATTACTTCATGTATGAGCATTTATTTAGTCACGTGGATATTGATTCTGAAAACGTAAACATTCCTGATGGCAGTATCTCAGCGAAGAAGGCTCGAGAGCACTGTCTAGAATATGAGGAAAAGATTCGATCCTTAGGCGGGCTCGACTTTCAATTACTAGGTATCGGGCGTACAGGACACATCGGTTTTAATGAACCGGGGTCAAATTTAAATTCAAGAACTAGAGTCATTACCCTTGACCACATCACAAGAGAAGACGCTGCTGAGTCGTTTCAAGGCATAGAAAACGTACCAAGAAAAGCCATCACTATGGGTATTGCCAGTGTGATGAGTTCTAAACGAGTGGTGCTTCTTGCCTGGGGGCAAAAAAAGAGTTTAGTGGTGAAAGAAGCCATCGAAGACGCTATTAGTAGTCAAAACCCTTCTACTTATCTTCAGGGCCACAAAAACGCCACCTTTATTTTAGATGAAGATGCTGCCTCTGAACTTACTCGAATCAAAACTCCTTGGGTCGTTCAGCAATGTGAATGGACGAAAGAATTAAAATATAAGGCAGTGGTATGGCTATGTCGTCAGACTGAAAAATCAGTTCTGAAATTAACCGAGAGTGATTATAACGAGAATTCACTCTCAGATCTGTTAGAAACCCAATCGGTCTATGATTTAAATATCGAAATCTTTAATCGATTACAACATACCATTACCGGATGGCCAGGCGGGAAACCAGACGCCGACGACACCCACCGTCCCGAAAGAGAGCGTCCGAAACAAAAACGAGTAATCGTTTTCAGCCCTCATCCCGATGATGATGTCATCTCTATGGGGGGTACTCTTGACAGGCTTATTTCTCAAGGTCATGAGGTGCATTTGGCTTATCAAACTTCAGGCAGTATTGCCGTCTCGAATGACGAGGCTAGAAAATTTGTGGAGGTAGCTTATGACCTTTGCGATGGTACACCAAACCAAGATCTTGCAGCAACCAAAAACCTACTATCCGAATTTGAAGGTAATCCGCACGAGTCGCTAGAACTTAGGAAAATCAAAAAAATCATACGACAGAAAGAAGCCTTAGGGGCATCCCGATATTTAGGGTTACCAGATACTCAAGTACATTTTCTGAACCTTCCCTTTTATGAGGCCGGAGGAATCAAAAAAGCGCCGATCACCCAATTTGACATCGATATTCATAATAGGCTAATTAAGGCGATTCGTCCGCATCAAGTATTTGCTGCTGGAGACCTTGCAGATCCTCATGGCACTCACAAGCTATGCCTTGAAGCGCTCCTTGAAAGTTTAAAATCTCTCAAAAAAGAGTCCTTTATGAAAGACTGCTGGTTATGGTTGTACCGAGGGGCTTGGCATGAATATGAGCCGTATGAAATCGATATGGCAGTACCGATGAGTCCTGCTCAAGTAAGACGTAAGCGAAAAGCCATCTTCTATCACCAAACTCAAAAAGATGGAGTGATGTTTCAAGGAAATGACCCAAGAGAATTTTGGGTACGCGCCGAAGATCGAAATCGCGAAACAGCCTCAATCTATCGCGCATTAGGTTTGTCTGATTATGCTGCCATTGAAGCATTTAAACGTTATTTTTATTGAAAACTAACCCCATGAAATACTCGATAAGCCTCTTTTCACTGCTACTTATTATCTCCTGTGCAACACCTGTTAAGGAGTTGAATATCTCTGTAGTCATCCCTGAAGTCGCGAATGCCAGCGTTGGAGAAAATGAAATTTCACTAGCTAAAGAATGGGTAACTGTGGCTCCAGATGTATCAGATCGACTATTAGAAACTTTAGCTCAACAGGTAGATGATTTAGATGTTGAAATCTCAAAGAACAATGAAGGGTCAGGAAATTTATTTCTTAACCTAGATAAATCGCTCGAGGCAGAATCGTATCGACTTCAAGTATCTGACCAGCGAATTGAAATCACTGGTGGATCTGAAGCTGGAGTGTTTTATGCTTGGCAAAGCTTAAGACAACTACTTTATAATCATTTATGGAGTGGAGAAGACTGGGTGCCTGTAGAAATTACAGACCAATCGAAATATGCCTATCGGGGTTATATGCTCGACATTTCAAGACACTTCTTTGGAGTAGAAACGATCAAATCAGTAATTGATCAAATCAGTCTTTATAAGATCAATCACTTACATCTTCACCTATCAGATGATCAAGGTTGGAGAATAGAAATCAAAAGTTGGCCTGAATTAACTACCATAGGAGGCTCTACTGAAGTAGGTGGTGGCGAAGGGGGTTTCTTAACTCAAGAAGATTATAAGGAGATTCAACGTTACGCTCAAAATCATTTTATTACCGTGGTTCCAGAAATAGACATGCCAGGTCATACGAACTCAGCCCTTGCAAGTTATGCCGAACTGAACTGCGATGACAAAGCAACAGAATTATACACCGGCATCGAAGTAGGGTTTTCAACGCTTTGCGCTGAGAAAGAGATTACTTATTCCTTTTTATCAGATGTGTTTACTGAGCTCGCCCAACTCACTGAAGGACCCTATATTCACATTGGAGGAGATGAATCACATGTAACCTCTGATGAAGATTACATCAAACTCGTTGATTACGCGCTTGAAAAGGTGATTTCGCTAGGTAAAACTCCAATCGGATGGGATGAAATCGCTAATGCAAATCTCGATGATCGAGGCATTTCTCAATATTGGGCAAGTAGCGAAAATACAAGCCTTGCAGGAAGCAAAAAGGCTTCGGTAATCATATCACCAGCCGCCCACGCATATTTAGATATGCAATATGATTCACTTACTCCACTTGGTCTTCACTGGGCCGGATATTTACCAGTAAAGAAGTCTTTCGATTGGGATCCAGAAACCCTTGTAGAACAGCTCGATCCCGAACAGATTATTGGTATTGAGGCTCCGCTGTGGTCAGAAACCTTAGAAAATTTACAAGACATCGAATACATGACGTTTCCTCGCCTACCCGGGCTAGCAGAAATTGCATGGAGCACCAAAGACCGAAGATCTTGGGAGGCTTATAAGCAAGTTCTAAAAAGACACATCGAATGGTTAGAGAAAAAGGGAATAAACACCTATAAGTCTCTCGAATAGTTAAGGCTATTTATCGTAAATCACTAATTGATCGTTGTTCTGAGAAGCAATGTATCGATACCCCTTATCCGCCTTTTTGATTCGGATGAGATCACGTGCATTACCCGTCACATAAAAGTTTGAGTGCTTATTAACTGTCCATTGGTTATCAACCAAATCTAGTTGAAGCCCGTTTAGGGCATCTAGAGGTCCAAAGAAAGGTTCGTTTCCGAAGTCATTTCCAACAACCAAGATAGAAGTCTGGTCTTGGCTTGCTACTTTCTCAAATCCGTAAAGTGGAGCCCACTGCGCCTGAATGGGCAGCTCTTGAGCAACAACATTGGCGTCACCTTTATTTTCGAGGACCACTGAAGAATCATAGTTAATTTCATAAAGTTCGAAGGCATCCAGCTCAGCTGTAATACTTTCCAAAGTGGCTGTGGCAAAGTCATGATACGATTCAAATCGATTTCTAAAATAGGGGCTTTGCCCATAAAGATTCCCCCAAAAACTAACTGGATAAGAATCCCAATCGCCCTCTAGATTCTTATTAGGAGCGAAGAGGATGGGTTCCTCAAAACCATTTCGATCAAAGTCTTTGACCAGAAGATTTAGTGGCTTATCAGTGTCGATATGATAATTGTGATTTTGACCGATATTTCCTAGAAAAAGATCTTGGTCTCCATCATTATCGTAATCGATCAGGCTTAATGATCTCCACCATCCGAGCTTATTCTCAAACCCTTGAATCGGCTTTGCTACGAACGACTCACCATTCTGATTATGCATCCACTCAATAGGTCTAAAAGGACCTCCAATAATTAAATCATCAAAACCATCAGAGTCGAAGTCATAAGCCTCAGCAAACGCTAACCCTAATTTTTGATTGCCATAATCTAACTTACTATCATCGAGTTTTTTCCAACCATCCCCTTCCTGAACCAATAACATAGAAGGGTCTGGATGCGGGTATTCAAAAATTTTCACCTTACCGCTAAGAAAAAGTTCAACCTTCCCGTCACCATTCATGTCAATAGGAGTAACATCACTCACCTGGGTGTCTAAACGATGACTCTTAGAACGTTCAAAACGACCCCCTTTATTGATCAAGAAGTGTAAAACAGAATAATAGCTATTAGTTTGATACTCGTTGTGCGTCGAAACAATAATAAGATCGATAAGACGATCATTATTTAAATCGGCTAAATTCCCTGTTTCAATGAGTAGGTCTTCAGAGATCAATTCGTTCAAACCATACGTTTCAAAAGAACCGTCTGGCTTTTGAATATTCCACTGAACGTCTTCTGTGGTTGAACCAAAAACGATCCAGTCGTCTAAGCCGTCCTGGTTGAAGTCCGCTTTTTTTAGTCTTGGTCCCTCTTCAGATATCTTAGTACCTAATAGTCTCTGGACCTGAAAATCTCCCAGTTCAGGTTGTTTGTGGGTGTAGGTAGATACTACCACTGTGAATGCAGTTTCATTGTTGTTCTGGCTAAGTGGAAAGTCAGTGGGCCCTATTTGTTCAAACGCATTAGAATAATCAACCAACAAGGTGCTATTAAGGGTAAGCTCATCGATTCTCTGATACTTTCCATCAGGCCATAGCACCTCAACAGCGTAAGTCTTCTGTTCTTTTCCTAAACCAAAAAAGAGACGATCGTCAACGCTAGACATATATCCTCGTGTATGATAATTGGTTTGTTGCTGAAACGACCCTTCTTGTGAGCGAAGCACAACCTTGGCCCCGATTCCCGTAGGGTTAGTTGATGGGCCCTCGAGATCGATGGTTAATGATTGATTTTTCTTATCACTCTTATTTTCAAAGACAAATGCCTCATCATGGATGTTATTTACCACGTAATCTAGATCGCCGTCGTTGTCTAAGTCTACAAAGACAGACCCGTTCGAGAATGAAGGCAAGCCTAATCCCCAGTCATCGCTTTTGTTTTCGAATCGCTGTCCTTCAATATTTTGATAAGCATAGTTCTTTTGTTTGATTACAGGAACTTTGGTGAGCAAAACCTCAGAACTTACAAAATTCTCAACCCCTTGTCTAAAGTTGGTAAAGTCTTTGTCGGTCACGTCTCTTGGGAACCCATTGGTGATGAAAAGATCTCGATAACCATCGTTATCTGCATCAAAAAAAAGCGGCGACCAGCTCCAATCAGTTTGGTAAACATCGTAGAGCATTCCTACTTCAGGAGAAGGTAACCCATCAGGAGTTCCTAAATGTAGCATGTTTCTAGAATGCTGAGATTCGTAATCCCATTGCTGATCGAGTAAGGTCTTTTGGTAATTACTAAGGGTAATCGTTGTCTTTTTGCGATAATTAGTCTCTCCGAGCATATCTAAGAAGATAATGTCATCGTAGCCGTCGTTATTTACGTCAGCAGCATCCACACCCATCGAAAACATACTCTGGTGTTTAAATACCTCGCGAGCTGCAGTTCTAAACGTTCCATCTTTTTGATTGATATAAACAAGGTCATTGGAGATATAGTCATTTGCAATAACAATATCTGGCCAAGTATCATGATTCACATCGCTAATCACAATGCCTAAACCGAAGCCTTCTACCAAAATCCCAGCCTCCTTGGTAACGTCTGAAAAGCTTCCGTCTCCGTTATTCTTAAAAAGTGCATCATTACTAGGAGCGCTTCCGTCTACTACCTTATTGCGATAATTCATAGGAATTGACTCAGACTGCTCGTTATTGATCACATAAAGATCTAAAAATCCGTCTTTGTTATAATCAAAGAACACTGCTCCCATACTATTACCATTGTGTTCAAGACCATATTGCTCAGTCTGGTCTGAAAAAGAAATTTTACCCTCAGCATCGAGACCTTCGTTTATCCATAGGATGTTGCGACGATTATCCGTGTTCATAGCGGTACAGACATATAAATCTAACCAGCCGTCCCCATTAACATCCGCATAAGTAGCACCCGTAGACCACTGCTCAGACATTCCAATTCCAGAAACCTCGGTTTGATCTTCAAATACTAGATCACCTTTATTGATGTAAAGTGCATTACCTACCTGATTGCCAGTAAAAAACAAATCTCTATATCCATCATTTGTAAAATCTGCACTGACCACACCTCCTCCATTAAAAATGTATTCCTCAGTCAAAATATTAAATGACCCGTCCTCAGTAATCGTATTTGAAAAATGTATACCGCTATAATCAGAGGAAACCCTTTCAAAAAGTGTATCTGAAAAAGAACAAGAAGAGAAAAATATAAGAGTAATAAGGAGAATAATTCGCATTACTTCTATTGGTTTAGTTATCGGCTAGGACAATATAGTATCATTAATTTCAATATCCGAAAATTATCAAAGTTGTAAAATTGATTTAATCTTTTTATCAAAAAATTTAATTCAGAAGGAAAATTTTCATATTATTCAATACAATTAAACTAACTCTTAAACCATGATGAACAAAATCAAATTACTTTTGATAGCTCTTCTTCTGGGTTCAACTAGCGTGCTATTGGCCCAGACGGTTACGGGAACTGTTAGCAGCGCTGACGGCCCTTTGCCAGGAGCTACCGTGTTAATTAAGGGGACCGCAATTGGTACATCTACCGACTTTGACGGAAACTTTAGTATCGAGGCTTCAAGTGAAGATGTTCTGGTAATTTCTTTTATCGGATACACCACCAAAGAAGTATTAGTGGGCAATCAGAGCGAGATCAATGTAATGCTCGACTCTTCAAATGTCCTAGATGAGGTAATCGTAATCGGTTACGGTACACAAACCAGAGGAGGGGTTACCGGTTCGGTAGCTACGGTTGACATGTCTGAGGCTGTCAAAACTCCGGTAGTAAACGCTGCTGAAGCACTGCAGGGACGTGTTACAGGGGTAAACGTTGTAACCAACGCCAACCCAGGTCAAGCACCAAAGATTACTATCCGCGGTTTTGGTACAAGTAATAGTACCAACCCACTTTACATTATCGATGGGGTACAAACCGACGATCCTTTAGTGCTGAACAATATTAACCCTAACGACATCGAACAGATGAACGTTTTAAAGGATGGAGCTGCCGCAATCTATGGTGCTCGAGCTTCAAATGGGGTTGTTATTATTACTACTAAAGGCGGTGGATACAATATGTCGAAGCCTGCCATATCTGTTGATCTTTATACAGGATATCAGCAATTATCGAATGCTCCTGAGATGCTTAATGCTCAGCAGCACGCCGATATGATTTGGCAGAGTTATATCAATGACGGTATAACACCTTCACATCCACAATACGGTTCAGGAGCTTCTCCAGTAGTACCATCAAGTATTGTAGGATATCGTCGAGTGGTATCATATGATCCCATTGTATTCTCAGAGCCAGGAGTGTTCACAGCGAACGTAAACCCAGGTGGAACAGATTGGATTGATGCAGTTACTCGAGATGCTCAGGTAACTAATGCAGCATTCTCAATTGCCAATGGTAACGCAACTTCTAAGTATTACTTTGGATTGAATTATCTTGACCGCGAAGGAATAATGGATTATTCCGGCTTCAAGAGAGGAAGTATTAAGTTTAATAGCGAGGCGAAATCAGGGAAGTTTACTGTTGGGCAGCATATCAACGTTTCTTTCACCAACACTATGCCTGGTAGTGATGAAGCTATTGAAGGAGCAATGCGTATCACTCCACTGCTACCCGTAGTTGACAATGATGGGAACTACACTGGGGTTGCAGGACCAGGACTTAGTAACACTCGTAACCCTGCTGCGCAGCTTTATCGTACAAGAAACGACTACTTCAAGCGCTTCAATCTTATTGGAGACATCTATGCTCAAATGGAGCTAGCTGACGGATTAACTGCAAAAACAACTTTTGCTGGAGGATTCAACACTTTCGATGCTCGTCAGTTTACCTCTTTAGATCCTGAGCACGGAGAACCAATTTCAACTCAAACATTAAATGAGCAAAACCAAACGGCTTACAATTGGAACTGGACAACTACACTTAACCTGAACAAGAACTTTGGATCTCATTCTTTAAATGCCATAGCCGGTATTGAGTGGGTAAAAGAGTCAGGTAAAGGTCACGGAGTTTCTAGAACAGGATACTTATTTGAAACTCCTGATTTCTATTTGCTTAATAATGGTTCAGGCGCTCCAAACGTAACTTACGCTTACGATGGTTTTAGCTCGCTATATTCACTTTTTGGAACTGCAAACTACTCTTATGACAGCAAGTATTACGCAACAGTTACTGTTCGTCGTGATGAGTCATCACGTTTCATGGGAGATAATAAGAGTGATATTTTCCCATCTGCTAGTGTAGGTTGGGACTTAAGTAACGAAGATTTCTTCAACGCTGACGGCCTTATCAACAGAATGAAGATTAAGGCTTCTTGGGGTCAGTTAGGTAACCAAACCTTGCCTACCAACAACCCAACCATTAACATATCTGGTTTAAGCGAATATGCAGCAAACTACTCGTTCAATGACAGCGCCATATCACAAGGAGCAGTTTTACAACAAGTAGGTAACCCTAACCTTCGTTGGGAGACCTCAGAAACCACCAACTTCGGAGTTGATTTAGGTCTATTAGATTATAAACTATCAGTTTCTGCAGAATACTTTAGTATTAAAACTAAAGACCTTATCACTAGAGACAACAGTCTAATCAGTACAACGGCTATTGATGCCGGAGCACCTCTAGTTAACCTTGGAGATATCGAGAATACCGGTTTTGATTTAGCTCTAGGTTACGCTGACGAAACAGCTACTGGCCTTACCTATAACTTAAGTGTTAACCTATCTCACTACCAAAACAATGTAGTACGTTTGATCGGAGATGCGCCAGTTCCAGGTAGAGGAGATCTTCGTAATGGTGCAGTTACTCGCACAGCAGTAGGAGATGAAATGTCTTACTTCTTCGGTTTAAAGCAAACAGGGCTTGACAGCAATGGTCGTATGACTTTTGAAGATCTTAATGGTGATGGACAAATTACTGCTGACGACCGTCAGAAAATTGGTTCTCCTCACCCAGACTTCACTTATGGTATCAACCTAAACCTAGGATATAAAGGTTTTGACGTTGCGGCGTTCTTCAATGGATCTCAAGGAAACGATGCTTATAACTATAATAAAGTATTTACTGACTTCGGTTACTTCTTCTTAGGTAACAGAAGTGCTAGAGTATTAGATGCTTGGACACCGAGCAATACAAATACTATGACACCCGCTTTATCTAGCTCGTATCCACTTAATGAATCATCAGCTAATAGTTATTTTGTTGAAGATGCATCATTCCTAAGACTGAAAAACCTTCAGATTGGATACACACTTCCTGACAGTGCTATTCAAGCACTTGGTGCAGATAGTGTGAGATTTTACCTTCAGGGAACAAACCTATTTACCTTAACGAGTTATAATGGATTCGATCCTGAAATTGTTGCCTATGACAACCTTAGTTTAGGTATCGACAGTAGAGTTTATCCATTTGCTAAGACCATCACTTTAGGTACAAATATTAAATTCTAAAAAAGATTAAAATGAAAACAAGAATTAGCTTTTTATTCGCGCTTCTACTTGTCATCGCATGTAGCAAAGACTTTACCGAGTCACCTGCAGTTGGTGCATTAAGTGATGAAGCTCTAAAGAACGCAACGGGGGTAGATCTTATGCTTACTGGTGCATACTCGGCGCTAAACGCTGTACGTAACGGAGGTTATGGAAACGGATGGGGACGTGCTGCAGACGACTGGGTTGCCGATGTATTATCTGACGATGCTCATAAAGGGAGTACTGATGATGATCAAGGTGATCTTAAAGAGATTGAATTGTATAATTGGGATCCAGGAAACGGATATTGGTCTGCCCGCTGGGGAGTTCTATTCGCTGGAGCAAATCGCGCAAATGCTGTAATCGCCCTTATCAATTCTATAGAGGGTGGTGATTTCTCAGCACAACTTGCCGAAGCGCGTTTCCTTCGCGGACACTTTAACTTCCAGCTTCAAAGAATGTGGGGTAATGTACCTTACATCTCGGAGGAGAACTATGCAATGACCGAGTTCAACCAGCCAAACCCAGGACCTATTTGGGACAAGATTGAGGCAGATTTTACCTACGCTAAGACCAACCTACCTGCTAGTCAAGCTGAACCAGGAAGACCAACGAAGTGGACAGCAACTGCATACCTAGGTAAAGCGCTTATTTATCAATCAAAATATGCAGCTGCGCTTTCAGAATTTGAAGCGGTAATTAACAGTGGTGCTTATGCCCTTCTGCCTAATTACGTAGATAACTTCAAAGGAAAGGGCGAAAATGGAACAGAATCAATTTTCGCTATTCAATTTACCACCGATGGTGGTCAATCTTACAATGCTAATAGTGCAGGTTCTTTAAACTTCCCTAACCCAGGGCCATTTGGCTCTTGCTGTGGATTCTATCAGCCAACTCAAGATTTAGCTAATGCTTTCCAGGTTGACGCTAATGGATTGCCTTTATTAGATACTTATAACGATCAAGATATCGCAAATGACTATGGAGTAACTTCTGACGAAGCATTCACTCCACACGCTGGAGCTCTTGATCCTCGAATTGACTACACAGTTGGTCGTAGAGGTATCGATTATAATAACTATGGTGTACATATTGGTAAAGATTGGATTCGAGCTAATTTCAGTGACATTTCTGGTCCCTACCTGCCAAAGAAAAATGTCTATCACAAAGAAGAGCAATCGGTTGTTGGAGCTACCGGTGGGTGGGGAGAACAGCTTTCTGGTCTTAACTATCACATCATTCGCTATGCCGATGTTATCTTAATGGCAGCAGAAGCCGCGGCTGAAACGGGTCAATTAGACAAAGCTCTTGACTATGTGAATCAAATTCGTTTAAGAGCTAAGAACTCAGACGTGGTTCTAGACGCCGATGGAAATCCAGCTGCTAACTATTCAGTAGAGCCTTATGTCTCATTTGCTTCTGCAGATTACGCTAGAAAGGCTGTACGTTTTGAGCGTAGACTAGAATTAGGTATGGAAGGTCAACGTTTATTTGACTTACGTCGTTGGGGAACGCAAGTTGCTACAATGAATGAGTATTTCAATAACGAGGCTCGTACGATCACTAATATTGCTGAGAAGAAAAATACGGTTCAAGACAAGCACACGCTTCTACCAATTCCTCTTCAAGCAATCGATTTAAGTGGAGGAGCAATAACGCAAAACCCAGGATACTAGTTTGAGTAAAGTTTTAGCATCCTAAACAAAAGGCACTCTTTAATTAGAGTGCCTTTTTTTATTTTTATAATAAAAAGACAGACTATGAGGCCGATTTTCTTCTGGTGTATACTACTACTTACCACGTTTTCATTTGCTCAAAAACGAATCAGTGGGCAAGTACTCCACGCTTATACCAAAGAACCTATCGAAGGAGCCCTAGTAGAGCTCGAAGGAAAGTCTGTAGTAAGAATTATAACCAATTCAGAAGGAGGCTTCACTATTCCTCTTAGCACTCAAGGAGACACTTTTCAACTTCGAATCGGAGGAATTGGTTTTAATCAGAATAGCTACAGCTACAGTTCAGACAATACCACAGAAAACCTCATCTATTATCTAGAACCTAGAGAAATACGATTAAAAGAGATTAATGTTGAAGGCTATCGCGAACCTCAGCAGCTCATTGAAAGAATGCTCAGTAGACGCAAAGAATACGAAGTCAAAAACTCTTTTCAGGCTCTAGGCTTCTTTCGAGAACGTATTCAAAAACGAGGAAATAACCTATCATTGGCCGAAGCAGTTATAAGTATTGTAAAACGCCCTAACACCAGTGATCTTAATGACCTTGTGTTTTTAAATCAGCTTAGAAAAGCAAATAACTATCGATCTATCGATTCAGTCGCCGTGAAATTACAAGGGGGCCCATTCAATATTTTATACACCGATTTAGCTAAATACCCAGAAATTGTATTTGACGAGAATAACCTTGAATTTTACAAATACACTTATTTAGGCACAATCGATTACAATGAACAAGAGGTGCTTCAAGTGGGCTTCGAACCAAGGAGTAGCTCTAAAAATCCTAACTTCTCTGGAGTATTATACCTCAATAAAGCCTCATTTGATTTAGTTCGAGCAGATTTAGATCTAGACGTTTCGAATCGAGAGAGAGCCTCTAGGATTTTCGTTAAGAAGAAACCTGAAGGAATGGATATTTGGCCGACTCAAATGCGTTATCAAATAGATTACGCCCCGAAGGACGATAGTTGGCTCCTCAGGTATGGTAAAATTGATTTAGAGTTTAGGGTTAATTGGAAATCTCGTCTGTTTAGAAGAACCTATCAAATAGAAGCTGAAATGGCTATTACCGATTGGTTAGAAGAACGAAGTAAAGACCTGATTGACGAGAAGGCGAGACTTAGACCCAACAAGGTGCTCATTGAATCCCTTGAAGGTTTCTACGATCCGCTTTTCTGGGAAAACTATACCATTATTGAACCCGATTCAGAAATCGAGAAGGTCATCGCCAAAATAGAACGTCAATTAAAACGTCTAAAGTAGGGTGCTTGGGGTTAAAAGGGTCTTTCCTTTTGAGTCGCCGATGGTATAATTAAATCCAGGATGAATAGCGAACCCTCCGGTTTCTCCATCTTTTCGTAAGGCTACAAATCCCGCTTGAAAATCCTTCACACGATCGCCACCTTTCTTAGCAATTCGACGAACGGCTTCTTCACAAGCCTGTTGCGGATGCATACCCTGGCGCATGAGTTCGACGATTAAGAAGCTTCCGACACTTTTCAATATCTCCTCTCCCATTCCCGTCGCTGTAGCTCCACCTACTTCATTGTCAATAAATAACCCAGAACCAATAATTGGTGAATCACCGACACGACCGCGCATCTTGTAAGCTAGACCGCTGGTGGTACATCCACCTGAAATATCACCCGCATTATCAATAGCCAACATACCAATGGTGTCGTGATTTTCAATATTAATGATCGGCTTATACTGGGCGGTTTCTAACCACTTTTCCCAGGCCGCCTTAGAAGATTCTGTGAGCAAATTGGTCTTTTCAAAACCCTGCTGTAGTGCAAATTGCTGCGCACCTTCACCGGCGAGAATTACATGAGGTGAGCTCTCCATTACCTTTCGTGCTACCGATATAGGGTGTTCAATCTCTTCTAGAAATACTACAGAACCCGCATTACCTTGAGCATCCATGATACAGGCATCAAGGGTAACTCTTCCTTCTCGGTCTGGGAGCCCTCCTTTACCTACAGAGCTGTTTGAAATATCTGATTCTTCAACCCTACAGCCGGCCTCAATAGCGTCTAAGGCGCTGGCGGATTGGTTTAACTGTATAAGTGCTGCATCTACCGCATTAGGCACATTCCATGTAGCAATCACCTTAATGCCATTACCTTGGTAAGATCTTACAGTATTTAATTTTGATTTAGCAAACAAAAGACTTGCCGAGCCCATGGCAGATAGAGAAAAGAAGGTTCTGCGTTTCATATCTATTGATTTAGATTTAAAAGTTACTACATTGAAGCTAATAATAGTTATCAAATGACCGTTGAAATCTGTGTCGATTCTATCGATTCTGCACTTATCGCCCAAAAATCAGGTGCAAAACGTATTGAACTTTGCTCGGCTTTGGCCTTAGGAGGTATTACTCCTTCATGGGGCTTAATCGAAAAAGCAGTCCAAAAACTATCTATTGATATTCATGTCTTGATACGTCCGAGAGGAGGAGATTTTACCTATTCTGAAAGTGAAATCGATTTGATGGTCGCAGATATTGAAATGGCGAAATCTTTGGGGATAAGTGGAATTGTTTCTGGGGTGTTACATAGTGATCATACCATCGACATCAAAAACACTAAACGATTAATAAACGCTGGAGCAGGTTTACCATTTACCTTCCACAGAGCCTTCGATTGGATCCCAAATAAAGAGGAGGCTCTTAGCCAGCTCGATAATCTCGGGGCACAAAGAATTCTCACATCGGGCGGATGCATTAAAGCCATCGATGCACTAGAGACTTTAACCAACTGGAATAGAATCTACAACACCACAATTTTACCAGGGGGAGGAATAAATTCATCCAATTACAAGGCATTTAAAACCGCAGGATTCGAAGAAATTCACTTATCTGCTACCAAAATTATTGACAAGGGTGAAGTCGAAATTCCTATGAACGCCCTAAAATACCTCGTCGAAAGCGGTCATATTTTATGCGACAGCCAAGAAGTTTCAATCATATGCAAGGGAGGATAACTTACTTAATATTGACACATTTCAATTATTTGACTTAATTTTAGGGCATAACTATACTAAAATCACATGAAAACAATCAAATTATTAATGACTCTTGTAGCGATTCTTGCGCTATCATTTGGGGTACAAGCTCAAGATGCGGATAACCGCTACACCTTCAGCGTAGGTTTCACAGGAGTAGATGCATTTCCAACAAATGCAACAAACGACTATGCGGGAGCCTTATTTCAAGATTTCTTTAAAGTTGGTGACAACTGGAATGTTGCACCATCGGTAACTTATGTTCAAGGAACTTATTTCCTAGAAAATGGATTCTCTGTTGCTTTAAGAGGTAGCACTGGATCAATTTCTAAGTTAGGAACACAGTCAGTTAAAGAAAGCTATATCGGTGCAGATGTATCTGTTCGTTATAACTTCTTAAGCGATACTAAATTCGATCCTTATGTTCTAGCTGGTGCTGGTAAATACTGGATGGGGGATTTCTCTTCAGGAACAGTTAACCTTGGAGCTGGATTAAATGTTTGGATCACTGATCACTTAGGTCTAACTTTTGACAGCACTTTCAAACACACTCCTACTTCTTACGGAGTTTCTCACTTTCAACATGCACTTGGTATCGTAATCAGATAATTCAAGTAATGCATAAAATTTAAACCCGCCATTGGCGGGTTTTTTTGTGTCTATTTTTTCTTGGTCATTTGATAGACCTCTTTATAATATTCAGCAATCGGCTGATAAGGCCCATACTTATGCTGCTTAGGAGAGAAATCATCTGCATAAGGCCCATAGGGGGTAGACATGGGCTTTCTTTTACGATCAGGAAAGTCCAAATCTAAATGGTCTCTCAAGGGACGGTGCTGGCTATTCATATATCCGGCAACATCATAGGCATCTTCATCACTAAGTACCGCAGACTCATGTGTAATACCAAAAGGCATGTTATACTTGATAAATTGCGCAGCAGTAATCACTCGATGCATTCCAGCACCATTATTGTAAGAGAAATCGCCCCAAAGCGGAGGATACGTATAGGAAGCCCCAGAATCTTCTGAACTAGCAAGACCTTGTCCATTCGATTGATGGCAAACCGTGCATTGCTGATTAAAGATGGCTTCACCCTTAGCTAAGTCGACGGCTCTATTAGGCAATTCAATAGGCTTTAAACCTGGCGAAACCAAAGAGGCGTCCTCTCCGAAGTAATCATCTAACCAAGAGATGTATGCGAGCATCGCTTTCATTTCTTTTCCATCCTCAGGGAGTGGTATACCGTTCATACTTCGGGTCATACACCCGTTAATACGTTCAGACAAGGTGCCTTCTTTATTCTCTCGGCCCCTAAATTGAGGAAATCGATCAGTGACACCTACTAGAGCGATTCCATAAGACTGGGTACCGCCTTGAAGATGACAACTCGAGCACCTCAAAACATTTCCCGTATATCTCATTGATTCATCATCAACTGACATTCCAATGAGTTGGTCAGTATTGGTGATTAATTCATATCCGTACTGTATATCATTAGATTGATATTCAACGGCATTTTCTAAGCTCATCTCTCCACTCAAAGTAATTTCAGAAGAACCCATAAAAAACTCTTGCCAATCTTCTGTAGGACCAGAGGCTAAAACCCCTATAAAAATCACAGCAACCATGAGCAACAATACAGTGGTTGTGACCGCAATTAACCGAGAAATTTGCCCAAGAACTTCTTTAAAATCAGGTTGATTTACACTCATTCGGTTTTCAATTAAGGTTGTTACAAGAAAAGTACACAATAGTATTTAAATCATCATAGATGATTTGCAACCTAGGTAACTCAACAAAATTTGGGTAACTTAAGTGATAGAAAACGAGCTATGAAAACACGCTTAAAATCGTTTCAAAATAAACTAGAGCAGCAACTCCAGAAAGATTTTAAATCCTATTCAGAGTTGCATCAGTACAGCGTGAATAATCTGGCAGAATTCTGGCAATTTCTTGCTGAATTTTTCGAAATAAAATTTTTTAACAAACCTCAGAGAATCATAGAACTAGGAGATCACCTCATCGACACCCGATGGTTCACTGGAGCAACTTTAAGTTATACGTACGAGGTCTTTAAGTACTATAGATCAGACGGGATTGCGATTCATTATTCTGATGAAGAAAGCAACGTTCTTTCGGTGAGTTGGCCTTCACTTCTTGCAAAGGTTCTCCATTATAAAAATATCTTTGAGCATTATGGGCTTAAGAAAGGAGATCGAGTTGCTGGTTATGTCCTTAATCGGCCCGATACCGTTGCGGCCTTTTTAGCCACCAATGCTTTAGGAGCGATTTGGGCCAGCTGTCCACCAGAATTTGGAGACAAGGCTGTTCAAGATCGATTTGAACTAATCGAACCAAAACTATTGGTTGCACATACTGGGTATACTTTTCGAGGCAAGTACTTTGATCGTTCAGAGGTTCTTCAAAAATTAGAAGAAAAGATTCCTAGCATTGAACACACGATCGTACTCGACCTCGATTTTACAGAAGAGTCCTACGAATTAGATCAACTAGTATTTGAAAAAGTAGGGTTTGACCACCCGATCTGGATCTTATTTTCTTCAGGCACTACAGGTAAACCAAAAGCGATAACTCACCATACCGGCGGTATGATTCTTGAGCATTGTAAAGCCCTTGGCTTGCATCAAGATGTCCATAGAGGTGACCGTTATTTCTGGTACAGTACAACGGGATGGATGATGTACAACTACAGTCTAGGCTCACTACTTCTCGGGGCAACCTTATGTTTATATCACGGCGATTCATTCTACCCCAACCCTGATCGATTATGGGAATTCGCTCATGAATTTAAGATCAATCAT
>Ga0222715_10000292_pt1 | contig 50095 bp, 55 predicted proteins | sample C33_9DmetaG_FD_165056 | JGI IMG/M metagenome (GOLD analysis project Ga0222715, IMG submission 165056) | Estuarine water microbial communities from San Francisco Bay, California, United States - C33_9D | ecosystem: Environmental > Aquatic > Marine > Unclassified | place: USA: California...
TAAGATTCCAAAAATCTAATTTGATTTCTTTCTTGCCTTCGTCTGTGGCGGCATCCCACAGTTCTTTGATACCCATATCGACTGCGGGTATCATATCTTTGAATAAATCTACATATTTGTTAGGCATCTGTGTCTTTTTTAGTTAAATGATATAACATTTTAACACGTTCTATAGCATTTTGCAAGACCGGATTGTCTTCTGCGGCCTCCAATATCTTATGCCAATCTATTTCTTCTTTTTTGATACGAGCGTCTTTTGATATATCGACTATTTCTCTCTTTAATGAATTTAATTTACGTCGATAAATGGTTTCACCGCCGTCTGGAGATTCGTATATGTATTCGTCAGGCATTACTTTGATCCCATTATGAAATAATTTTTTACAGGAAGTTTTTTGTTAAGCTGTTTTGAAAATTTTTCAAATTCTACATAATGTTCTTTGTATATCTTAAATCCTAAATCTAAAAACTTTTTACGCCACCAGTCTGGAGTTTCTTGTATGAGATGAGCGTTTCTACCATCTGGTAAGATAAGTTTAGCAGGTGCGCAACTTATTAAGTGATAGGTATGATTACAATTATCTGATATTTCTTTTAAAGTTTGATCGATTAACTCAGGTTCAACATGTTCTAGAACATCTGTTGATATGATTAGGTCTACTTGAGATAGTAAATTATCAAACTTAGGGTTGGCAGGATCAAATCCTAAGATATTTGTTTTGGGATAAACTTCTTTTAATTTTTCTACTAGATTTCCTTTGCCACACCCAAAGTCTAAAATGCTTGTTGGAGATATTTTTTCTATAAAGACAGGCAGAAAATCCGGAATTTTTGATCTTTTTCCAAATTTAGTTTTAGCGTGTATCTCTGTATAGATTTTTTTATAACTATCTGAAATCATAATCCTAAACTTCTCTTTACGGTATGATAGTGTAACATACTTTCTTTGTGATCTTTTTGTTCTCCTTTAAATGTTACTAAAGGAGCATGCCCTCTATAGAAGCTCATTATGTCTCCGACTATTGTTTCATGAAATTCATACGTTTCGGAAAGATTTCTTAAAACTTTTTGGTCAATACCTGATCTTAGTCTGTCAAACGGAAACTCTAATAATCGTTTTTTTAGATCTTCTCGAAAACTATTATCTCTACCAAAACTAACTAGACCTGCTAACCATCTAGGTTTTTTATGATGCCTAAGAACATAAATGTTAGATGAAAGTCGATTCCATTGCTCAACCGTAATTTCTCTCCAACAAATTGTGTCACAATCAATAGTTACCACCGGTTCTTTATTTTGAAATAACTCCGCAGATTTGATAAATCTAGAGCATTGTAAATATCCAATTCTATGATCTTCTGATGAAAATTCTTGAGAATCATAATGATACTTAACCCCAGGAAGTTCTTCTATTTTTGTTGCATTAACTATGTTGGCGTGTAATTTAACTGCTGGCGAAAATTTTTGTATACTTTTTAAACAAGTTTCTCCCCATAGTTCGTAATAAGATTGATCACAAGATATAAGAAGATTAATCAAAAGGTTTTCCTAATTTCCTTCCATTCAGCCTCATCTATTTTCAAACACCAGTGTCCGATAGACGTGTCGTCGGGTTTTTTGTTAAACAATATTTTGGCAAATCCTGGATTGTATTTCTTTAGACTGCCGCCTTCGTTTAATTTAAAAAACACTCTATTGCAATAATTGAAACAGTCATCTAAGAAGTATTTCCAATCCCAGTTTTCCTGTCTATCAAACTCTGTTCTAGTTGCTACAATCATGTCATATTTTCTTGGTAAATTCATAGGCTGATTTGGTTTTACCCAGAGTTCAAATCTTTTTAAATTAATAAGCTGACAACATTCTATAAACATTTTTCCTGTAATATCCTCGGTAATATCAGTGCCCTCAACTTCAAGCCCTCTTTGTTCATAGATAAAAGGTAACATTCCTACACCTGTTCCGATATCTAGAACACTTTTAATGTTATTTCCTTCTAACAAAGATAAGTCTGCTATTAATTGTTTTTCGTCCCAGAAGTGGTCCCACCTACGTACATATTTTGATCCGCGGGCTTTTTTATCGTATCTCTTTGCTATTTCCCACATTTTATCTTTGTATTCTTGTTCTTTCATTTTATCTCCGTTTTAAAAGATGTTTAATAGGATCTCCATTTAAACATTCGTCTTCTCGCCACTGGCAATATCCAAGATTATTTAACCATTGCTGTCTTTCAAATAACATTGGACTTTCTAAGTCTTCTAAACTTTTGTTTGATACATCCCATGCCATTGAGCTTGGACACATACTGAACGTTGGAATTCCTTCACACACGCTTTCTGTTAATGCGTTGGAGTTAAATCCAACAACTGCCCATGCATTACTAAAATCAGTATAAAGTCCATCACCTCCTGATAATGAACCTTCTTTAGAAGGGGTGTTACTTATTGTTATTCCTGTTAGATTCAGTGATTCTATAATTTTTATTTGTGCTTGTTTTCTGCTTGGATGAGGTCTAATTAATATATCTCTATCTGTATTTTTTTTAATTTCTTTAATTGTATATGATACAAAGTTTTCATAAGAACCGTGTTTGTCTATTAATTTAGTTAAACTGGTATCTCCGGGTCTCTGTAAAAGAAGAAGGATATATTCTCCTTCTGTCCTCCAAGATTTTATTTCAATATTTTGATCTGTTTTAATTTGATTCCATCTATCAGGCGGGCTATTTTCATTACAATAGTCTCCCTCGTCTCGAAAGTAACTAGTCCAGCTCCATCGATGATATGCCATTGGGTTTGGAGGAGTTGGCATATTTCTTCTAAACACCGCTGACTCTACACAGATAAAAGGCTTACCGCTATCTATAACATATTGATATATTTTACCCAGTTTTTTCTCTCGTTTTCCGCCTTTAATATTTGTTTGTAATAATATGTCTGCAGAATCTATAACAGATTTATTGTCAAATGGTACTATAATTACATCATTAGGTAACGGATGATAAGCCCATAACAATTCTTTAATGGCAACTATTTTAATATTTTTATCGAACATTGTTGATAATTACTACGTCCTAATATTGTAAATTCTCGATCATACCGTTCAACCCATTCTTTCAAGGCCTTGTATTCGTGACGTTCCCAGAGTTCATATTCTGTTTTGTCTCTGAATGGATAAAATTCATCGAATACAATAACTGTTTCTTTAACAATGTGATTGTTTAACAAATCGAAAATAGTTTTTGTGCTAGAATATAAATCACAATCTACATGTAAAAATTTAATCTGTGCCGGAGCAATTTCTTTAATATGTAGTGGAAGTGTAGAATTAAACCATCCTTTCCATAACCGAACATTAGAATGTACACTAGGTAATTGGCCTACTGAAAAATGTCCTTTGGCTACTCTAGGATTTCCTCTAGTAATATCTTTTTTAGTCATTGCCCACGCTTCTGGTAATCCTTCAAAGCTATCAAAACCATGAACTATGTCTTCTAAAAATTTCTCAGCTATCATATTAATTGAAGCACCACTATACACTCCGAATTCTAATACTTCTCCAGTAATAGATACCTGTTCCATCGCAAATTTTAAATGATTGTATCTGTGAGTTCCATTTTTAACAGCAGAGGGAGTAACTAATTGACTATCTATAAAATGAGCTATATTATAATTAGATTTATTAATAATCATAACAGTAACATTAATTTACATTTGAATTCATAAATAATAACCCTCGGTTTCTCACAAACGCTTTTTTTCCTTTTTTAACCTTAAGGTTTAATGTTGATGCTACTCGAACTTGTTTAGTATAGTCCTCATTATAGATCAGCCCATAATTTTTAAAAGTATCGATCCAATATTTTTCTTCTTGTAGATTGACATGATGATGGCCTTCCCAACCAGGAGGAGCATACGTCATTAATATAGTTTTGCAAGATTGGAAGGCTTTTATGAAATTAGGAATATACTGTTCATAGACATGTTCAACAAATTCAACACTCCATCCTATGTCGTATGTTCCTGACAAAGGTGCTGGTCCTTTAGTAAAATCGTGTATTAGAAATCTATCTTCGTTGTATCGATTAACAGTATAATCTCCATCTATGCCTTTTGAATCCAGACCCATTTCTTCTGCTAATTGTACCATTCCTCCGGGACCACAGCCTATATCTAAATAGCTTTTTGCGTTAAAGGTATTTTTTAAAAATGTTAAAGCACCATGATCTAAATGTGTTTTATCAGCATGCCCGCCTAAGTGTTTTTCTAATGCCATTATTTTCTTCTTACTATATTGTAATATTGTTTATTAAGATAATCTTTTAATATCTGCATCGACCATCATTTTTATTAATTCTTCAAATGTTACTTTAGGAGTCCATCCTAACAACGCTGTTGCTTTTGAGCTGTCTCCGCAGAGACTATGTAATTCTGCAGGGCGTTTGAATCTTGGATCTGATTTTACGTATTTTTGATAATCAGTAATACCGACATGATTAAATGCTACGTCTAATAATTCTCCTATACTATGTTGTTCGCCAGTTGATATAACATAATCGCCTGGTTCTTTTTGTTGTACCATCATCCACATCGCTTCAACGTAATCGCCAGCAAATCCCCAATCTCTTTTAGAATCTAAGTTACCTAAAGTTATCGTATCTGAAAGCCCTAATTTAATTCTAGCAACAGCGTCGGTTATTTTTCTTGTAACAAAATCTATTCCTCTTAATGGAGATTCATGATTAAACAAAATACCATTTGAAGCATGAAGACTGTAGCTTTCACGAAAATTAATAGTGATCCAATAAGCATATAGTTTTGATACACCATACGGACTTCTTGGCTTAAACGGAGTATTTTCATGCTGTTTAGTACCGTCACTGTTTCCATACATTTCACTGGTACTTGCTTGATAATATCGTGTACTAGGATTATTCAATCTAATAGAGTTTAGTATGTTCAACGGACCCATAGAATTTGTTTCTGTTGTTAATTTATTAAGTTCCCAACTAGCGCCAACAAAACTCTGTGCCGCTAAATTATAAAATTCTTCTGGTTTAATAGTTTTAATGATATGATTCATAGAATTTTCATCAGTGATATCACCAGTAATTAATTCTATATCATTTTCAATTCCTAAAAATTTAATATTATCTAAATTTGGATTGGAATATCTTTTTATAAGACCGTAGACTTCATATCCTTTCTCTAACAAAAATTTTGATAGATACGGACCGTCTTGACCGGTTAATCCGGTAACAAACGCTATTTTTTTCATTTTAAACTTCCTTGTGACATTTTTGTTTTTTTATCGCCCTTGAAATGAATCATATGTCCGACAAATGTTTTATTAAAATTATTTTTATTCAATGCAGGAGTTAAATTAAAAGATTTAATTTTCTTATTATTTTCAAAGTTAATCCTTGTGGCATCGTAAACATGACAATCTGTAAATGCGTTTAGTGTATAAATTTTATCACTATCATAATACCCTTTATATTCTTCGAAAAACTCTTTTCTATAAGGATGTCCTAAATTAAATGCTAAAAAACCAGTTTCAGTATAATTTCTTGCTCTGCCTAAATAGCTTGTAAAGTATCCTTTAGGAAGAAATTGTTTTAAGTAATCCGAAGTGATTTCTTTTTTAATTAACGTATCAGCATCTAACCATATTAAAATGTCTGTATTAATGTTTTCTGAAGCATGCCAAATAGCATAACTTTTATGACTAAATCTTACAGCATCAAACAAAAAGTTTTTATGTAATTTATTTTTGTTTCTATTTTTAAATTTAACTAAGTCTGGAATTGAATTTTCTAAAGGTATGGTGTTAATTTTTGGACTATTAATTTTTACATTATCGGTATACAAATTTATAACAATGCTTGAATCAAAATACTTTTCTATACCATCAACAAACACGTGTGCATATTCGTTATATCCGGTATCACTAAATGTTGAAACTAGTCCGATTTTCATTTTTTACTAATATATCCTACGCTTGTTCTTTCAATGTCGTCGTGATCGAAATGTGCCCAATATAATTCAAAAGCTAACGTATTTTCTAATGCTTCGAACTGATGATATTCTCCCGGTCTTACGACAGTGTATTGGCCTTCTGTGACTATTGTTTCATCTACTAAGTCATAGTCGTTCTTCCAAACTTTTACAGATAGTTTACCAGATACAACATAAAATCCGTTGAATTTAAATTTGTGTTTATGTTTAGAACAAGTTCCACCTTTTTTAATATCTATACGATGGAATTCTAAACTAGAATTTGCTTCTATGAGTTCAGTTTGACCCCAGACTTTTCCTTCTATCATAACTACCCTTAATTAAGTGCTCTGTTTATTTACCTTAGAGTTTTTTGAACCACACATTGTTAGGACCGACATCATATTTCTTTACTAACTCGGATACTGCTTGATTTACACCTGGGTAGTCAATATCATGTCCTGTTATCAATCCTCCTTTTTTCAGTTTAGGAGTATATAATTGTATATCTTTTCTTACAAATTCATACTTATGATTACCATCTATAAAAATGATATCAATGGAGTTATCTGGAATAAAATCAGCCAATGTATGACTCATTCCTTTTAATACTATTAATCTATCTCCATATTTTTCTTGTATTTCAGAAGAATAAAATTGACTAATATTAGTATCTATGCCATATACTGTTAAATTAGGAAACAGATCAAGAAGATAAAACGAAGTACCTCCGTTTCTCACACCAATTTCTATCATAGTGTTACAGTTATAAGTTTCTATTAACCACTGAAGAACATGTCTTCTACTACTTTTCTTTCTATTCCATTCTATAGTTCGTGGAACAATTAATCTATCATTGCTATTCGCCATTAGAGCAATTTGTCCAGTTGTATAATTTCGCTCTGTCTAGAAACTTCTTTAACAAAATATGCACACGGAGGATTTAAATCATCATTTAACGGAACAGTTAATAATTGTCCGTTTTTCATTTTAGGAAAATACCATTTAACATCTTGATAGATGTTAAGTATTTCAATAGGCATATATTCTGTTCGATATCCTGCAATTGGATTGAAAACCATTGCGTCAAACCCACGCTCATTGATTGATGTCAGCGGAAGTATTTCTGGATCTAATCCGGATTCGCTATCTGCTACAACCATACACCAATCCAAAGGCATCTGTACTTCGTATCCTCCTATGTTTAACAGTATTGCAGGACTGTTAAATGATTCTAAAAATATAAGAGGCATAAAAAAGAAATCCGGCTCTTGAGGATTGCTGTTGTCTAAAACATTAAATCTCGTACCCTCATCTACCTCCTCTGGCAATTCATTTAGATCAAATGCTCTATTTTCTAACGTTAATATTTTCATTTAGTTTTCCTCATAATTACATTTCTGTGATCATCGTCCCAATCACTTATCTGATATCCAAGTGTTTGACAGAAAGCAATAGCATCTCTATCAGTTCCTTCTTGTTCTATTATTAATAAAGGCGAGTATTTTTCTATGGTATTAACACACCCTTTTAAAACTTTAAGTTCATATCCATCTACATCAATTTTAATATAATCTATATCTGGAAGATTAAATTCGTCTAAGGTATAAAGTTGTTCTTCGTACCAATTCTCTTTAGGAATTTTTCCAGCGGTCATGCTTCCGCCGCCACTTACTTTTTCTATCTTATGTTCGTCAGCTAGTCCGCATTTAAAATGTGTTATCTTTTTTAAATCTACGTTTTTATGAAAAAGTTTTCTTTTTCTATAATCAAAACAAAATACATGATTAAAATCTTTATGAAGATATCTTGTGTACTCTCCATCACGACATCCGATATCTACAGCATTTCGATAATTTTTTATATAAGGAATACTTTTAATCCAAGTTAATTTACAATGATGATTTGGAAATTCCTTAGTTCCATCTGGACTGCAAAAAAAGTCTCTATCAAACCATTCCCATTCGAATGGATTTTCTTTAAAGGTAGTAGGTTCTAAAGGATACATTAAATATTAATCTTTGTAATTGTAAATGGATATTTCGCTTCTTTGTAAAATTTCTTACGTTCTGTTAAATGACGCTTGGCATACTTACAGGTTGACGTTAAGTCCCAGATTTGCACGAAATCTTTGTCCTCCGCTTTGCGAATGCCACGCCCGATACTCTGGATAACCCTAACAAATGACTTACCAGGTTCAATAAGAACGAGGTTAAAAATCCTAGGGATATTAATACCAACAGCGGCAACACCATAAGTAGCAACAATAATCTTGTTATCACTCGTTTTAATTTCATCATACTCCTCCTTGCGTTCGTCTAGTTTTACAGATCCGCTAATGAATACAGCATCCGGTAAGCGTTCCATTAGCTTATTTCCAGTATCAATCCTATTAACTAGTACTAGAGTATTTCCTGATTGGCTAACATCATTGATAGTTTTTGCCATCCATGTTAGTCTAGTATCATCTGTAACAAGAAAAGTATACTCTTCCTGATAGTTTCTAAATTGTTCTACATCTACACTCTGTAAAATATTAATCTGTAGATTTGCTAAAACATTTTTTTGTTGCAAATCATATGCACTGACTCTATTTGTAACAGGTCCTATGCTGGCTAACAAACTTTGATATTGCCATTCTTCTTTAGGAATCGTTCCTGTAAGTCCCCAACGTATTACACAGTTTTTAAAATTTTGTGTCAATAATTTTTTGAGAACATCTGCTTTTGCCTGATGGACTTCATCAATAATTATAGCACTAACTCCTTCTGCGAATTCTGCTAGAGATAATGTGTCTGAATCATAACTCTTTTTATCTAAAACATTTAGACTCTGCCAAGTGCAGATAGTGTGTGTGCGTCCTAGTTCTTTTCTGTCACCGAAGTACACACCCACATCTAATCCTAAGTTGATGTAATCCTCTTCTGTCTGGACTACTAAACTCTTGTTAGGAACGATAACCATAGTCCTACCATACGGCTCACACAGTTGGCTTAGTGTTGCTGTGGTAATAGTCTTTCCAGCACCAGTAGCGACTTCTTGTAATGACTGCGGATTCTCCAAAAACTTATTAACTACATCATACTGATAGTCACGTAACACGATAGGCTTACCTTCTTCGCCGTGTCCTTTAGGCCATACTTTTTCTTGATCTGCCCAATAATTTTCGTCTATCTTTTTGAAGTCAAACGTAGTAGGATGTCGTAAGTCCTCAACTTCTATTTCATAACCGTCGCCTTCTACTATCGGAAGAATAGTTTCGAGATGTGCTAAGAATCCAGTACCGCCTATTCCAAAGAAGCTTACAGTGCCGTCCCATCTTCCTAATCTATAAGCAGGCATATGTCTGGCATATGGCAATTCATACTTTAGTTTGTTCGCTATTTTTCTCCGTGTTTCGACAGCAAGTCCATCTAACTTAATGTTAACTTCGTCTTTAATTACTAATTTACAATTTGCCAATCTCTACCTCACTGTACGGGGTTGGTTCAAACTCATTAGCAAATACAACACACGGATGACTAGAAATCCATTCTCTAGTTAACCTTGTACTCGCTGGAATTAATGCGTTTGTTATTAACATTTTAACAGAAATGTTATCTTTAAACAACCACTTAGGTGGTTTATGGTTAAAAATGTATATCTTACCATCTAACATTTTTCCACCGTATCCTTTGTTCGCTACCCATTCGTTAAAATTAGATTCGTCATTGGCTCTAGTTCTAAATCCAACTTTGATATCTGTATTTTTATATCCTGCGGCTTCTGCTGAAGATGTAATCTGTTCAATCCAATCTAATCCGTCTTGAGATCGATCCATTATAATAGCTATTTTTCCTTCTATATCCAGGCACATCTCAAAAAGTTCTCTAGTATTATGTTTCCAAAAGAACATATTGGTATTTGTAGATGCTATACGTTCCATGTGAGTAATAGGGTTTTTGTCATATAACAATCCCATACTTTTGGCTAGAAATAAATCATTATTAATATTTCCATTTTTATTATTATCGAACCATTGTTGTGTTTCTTCATTTACATTTTTGAGGATGACTTGATTTTCAAACACTGTACATCTAGGAAGTATATCTTCTTGATTTTGCCATATCTCTTCCACTTCACTTAGTGCTACCATGAAAGTTTCATCTATTTCAAATTCATATTTCTTACAAAATTCATAAATGTGTATTAGATTGGCTTCATAGATGTTTATGGTTCTAATCTTCCGTTCTGGATGCCACATAGCTCTTGCGGATTCGTTTGTTGTGGGAAACAACTCAACATCAAATGCTTCTAATAATTGATAAGGGAACTTTAAACAGACATTAATATTTTTTTCATTATCAGTTTCTACGAAAACTTTCTTGCTCATATCTATGACACGGAACGGTTGTGCCCATTGAGGATTTTTTATATCCTCGATATAATCAACACCTATGTCGGCCATAGTATTTTTATATTTCTCTAGTATTCTTAAAATATAATTTCCTTGATTTTTCGTAAGAGCGTTGCCGTTTGATATAGTAGTATAAAAACTAGAAGCCGCAGTTCTATCTTGATGCTGTATGACTACACCTTGGACCAATATGGTTGAATAAAATTCGAGAAAGATATCTTCTATGTATGAACTCTGAGACATTTTTATATTATAACAAGTTTAAAATGCTATGTCAAGCATTAATAAAGGGTTCTAAGCGTTTTAACGGAATACCTTGGGCTATTTCTTCTACGGTCCATTCAGTATGGCAAAGTTTTAAGAACCATTCTTCTCTATCCGGAAGTGAAATTTTTTCAATTTCTTCAAACTTTGACGATACAGGATATGCTAAACTACTCAAATCACAGATACATGGAACGCCGCTGATTGCGGCTTGTAATGCAGGACCACTATTATGATTTACAACACAATGATAATTGTAATCTATATCAAAGTCATCATAGGTGCCGGGTATCTGTTTAGGAATTTCTACTTCAACATTTGGCAAATTTAGTTTCAACGGTGATCTAGGATGAGGTCTTACTATGATTTTTCTATCAGTATGATTTTTTATTTCATCGACTGTTTGTTTTACCCAAAGATCCATTGGAGGCATACCTTGCCACTGAAGACTTTTTTGATGTTGTGTAGCTAATAAGATTTCAGATTTTCTATTTTTGTTTTCTTCTTTTAAAGAAACGCCTAATTTTTTAGGTCTATCTAGATCTAAGTCATTCTCATTAGCAAATTGTCCTAGATTATTAATATGCCCTATAGAAATTCTCCAGGTTATATTTCTTCTAAGATTGCCTACTTCTATGATAATAATATTTTTTAAATTAATACGACAGTTATCGTAAATGGCTTTGTTTTGCGCCATTCTTCCATTCCATAACACTGACCAAATAACAGGAACGCCATCATTAGTGATATGATGTCCAAGAGACTTGAGTCCTTGCTCAAATGCATCAAACACAGGATGGCTGTTGAGTGCTCCGTATTCGCGATATAATCTAAAGTTCATAGGTTTCTATAAATAACTGAGTATTTAATTAGAATTATGAGTAAATTTAAAAAAAGATTATCCAAAATTACAAATGATTTAGACAATGCTATTATCTACGGAACTGCATTTAATAAATTAGAAGAAATCTTAGATCTCTTTAATACTGTATTTGTTTTAAGTAATGATCCATTAAAAGTTAGAGCAAAAAATATTGTTTATCTTCCAGATTTACATCAGTTGAATGATTTTACAGGTATTACGATGACATTTGTTGATAAAGATAAAACTAATGATTTGTCGCCATTGATTCCGATACTAGTTAAAGGCAACTCTATGATACTAATCGAAGGCAGAGATATTATAGGCAGAGATAAATCAAAATTACTATACACCTATAGGTTTCAAGCAATTTCGCAATTTAAAACTTTTCATGTATGGAAACAGGGAAAATGACAATTTCAGTAATAACTACTTTTCATAAAGCAGGATACGATCTTTATGGAAAAAGAATGATCGAAACTTTTTTAAAAAATTGGCCTAGTGATATAAAGTTGTATGTCTATGCTGAAGATTGCGAAGTGACAGAATCTGCACCTAATCTTATCGTTAAAGATTTACATTCTTCAAGTCCTGAACTAGTTGCATTCAAAGAAAAGTGGAAAAATATTCCAAAAGCAAATGGAGATGTTAGTGCTGATCCTATTAGAAGTAAAAGAAAAGATTCGGGTAAAGGATTCAAATGGCACGCCATTAGATTTGCACACAAAGTTTACAGTATTTTTTCTTGTGCTAACGAATGTAATACAGAATGGCTGTTGTGGATGGATGCCGATACTATATGTCATAGTCCAATCACACTGAAAGACATTAACAGAATGCTTCCAGGTAAGAAAGAACTTTGTTATCTTGGTAGAAAAGGAAAGTACAGCGAATGCGGACTCTATGCGATGCATCTAACCACTCCAGGATGTAGAGAATTTCTCAAGGAATTTCAGCGTGTCTATGACGAAGCAGAAACTGGAATTTTTACTATGGCAGAATGGCACGATAGTTTTGTGTTTGATAGGGTTCGTGAAAAATTTAATTTAAATTCATTTAATTGGAGTGAATCGTTATCAGATCTAAGACCTAACCCTCGAATGTCAACAGGAGAAGGCCATCCGTTAATCAACTGCGAGTGGGGTGCTTGGTTAGATCATCTTAAAGGTGGAAGGAAACATTTAGGCAAAAGCAAAAGAGATGATTTAAAAATACAACGTACAGAACCTTACTGGCAACAGTTTAGATAAATCTTCTAAAAAACTGCCAAGCCTCTCCTGATTTCATTTCATTAAAATTCCAATGGCACATAGAAATTTTTTCAATCCAGCTCTGTCTTTCAGGTAATTTAGGATTTGGTAAATCAGCAAGATTTAAATTAGATACAGGGTAACTTTGACTATACATCGGTTGAGGATCGGTAAGAAATGCTGGTATTCCTTCTATAATACTAGCGACACTAGGACTACTATTATAAACTACAGTAGCCCAAGCATTCTGTAAATCGTCTGTTAATCTCGGATTGCGACTTATGGTTACATTTTTATGATTTATTCTTATCATCCTAGGCATTTTTTTATCACCAGGATGCAATCTAATAATTATTGGCATTGTAGGCATGTATTGTCTTACTTGGACGATAGTTTGATCTAACCAAACCTGTGCAGGCAACCCCCTCATGGACCATCCGCCGTTTCTTTGTAAACAGATTAAAATATGTTGACCTGATGTTCTCCAAGGTTTTAATGAGATCCCTAAATTAGTACTAATTTTCTGCCATCTTAACGGATCTGGTGCATCGTCAAAATAAAATCCAGTTGTGGGAAATACTCCGTCGAAACTATATCTTAAATAGGTTTTTGTATTTCCCGGATCTGCATATAAGAATAAATTACTATCTACAATTAAAGATTTTTTACCGCTGTTTTTTTGCATTTCTATGGCTTGAGCTCTTAATATTAAATGAGGAGCAGTTTTTCCATGTTCGTGTACGAAACCTTGTATAAGTGCAACATCACAAGGAATAGGATTCATCCCTCTATGTGCGATTGCTTCGTCACCACTAGCCCTAACGCCTGTTAAAAAATTGTCAAGTATTAACGGTTTTTCCGGATTATTATTCCTTGCAGGAATTCCACCATAATATGCCACGGCCTTAAACATGATATTTTCGTACTACAGCTAACGCTGTACCATTTAATAATTCTTCTTTTGTAAACTGACTGTAACTTAATGCACATAACCAATTTGCTAAATTTCCTCGATACAAGTTGTTTACATCACTTAATTTGTTCACGGTTACTGGATTAGTAATATGGCGATCTAAAGTAATCGCCGGAATTCCTGCCCATATCGCTTCGGTAGCGGCATTACTATTAATGTTTACTATACAGTAATAATCCTCATCGCATAATTCTTTGTAAAGATTGGTTCTTTCATTTTTAGGTGCTTTTTCACGAAATTTAATTTTTTTATCTGTATATTGTTTTAACTCTTTTTCAACATCATACTTCCATGTTTTCAGATCGCAATGAAAAATTTGAGCCGCGAACGGTCCTGGTTCTATGATTAGAATATATTCACCGTTTTCTCTCCATTGTGCTGGAAAAGATTTAAAATTTCCTAATCTATCTACAGGCGCCTCGAACAGTTTCCCATAGTGCAAATGATTTTGTATTAATCGATGCCAACGTTTGTTTGGTTCTAAAAAATTAGTATATCCGCTATCTATAAACCAGAAAGGATAATTATTATCTACTTTGGTAACTAATAATTTTTCATTACCAACGGTATTTCTAATTAAACAATTTTCTGAATAGTCAGTAAACTCTGTTCTGCGTACCATAACTGCATTTTTATCAAGATCAAATCCTACACTTTTTACAAAATTTTGTTTTTTATTTTTTTTGTAGTTTTCTAAAATAAATTCTAAACCAAAGTGTTTAATAAAAAATTCTATGTTTCCATGAACCTTTTCATAATAAAAATTTCTTCTATTCTCTAGCTCTTGATTAACTTTATCTCGATAATGTTTCATATCACGAGTTACAGCAGATAGTATCTTATCTTTGAATTTTTTTCTCATTTTAACGAGACTGTATTTTGCTTTGCCTTTTTCTTCGATTATATATTTTTTAACAATAAATTCGTTGTCTGGATGATAATTAATATCTTTTACTGCAGGTAAATGATCTATAAGGCTTAATAAAAAATGTGCGATTTCTTTATTGTTTAATAATAATTTCATTTTTAATATTTTTCTAAAATGTTCCAAGCAGTTCCATTAGTAATTTCTTCCATAGTAAACTGTCCGTAGGCTAGGCTTCGACAGTGTTGCTCTATGATATCATTAGACGGAAAAAACGGATCATTGAGTTTAGATAAATCAGTATTTGCTAAAGGAGTTGCTGAACAAGGGACTGACACAAACGACGGAATGCCATATAATACTGATTCCAATGATGCTATACTATTAAGTGATACAGTAGCATATACCCCCGAATCAAACGCATCATATATAGAATATCCGTGATTTCTTTCGCTTCTAGAACCTTTTATTCTAATTTCTACAGGAAGATTAGTATATTTTTTAATATCGTTAGTAGTTTGTTCACACCAAGTGTCATAATCAATATTATATGCTTTACAGGCTTTAGGATTTGGCATTACTAGTAATATTTTCTTATCGTAATTTTTTCTACCCTTGAATTCCAATCTAGGATCTTGTGCTAATAGTTTTTTCCATCTATCGTCGGGGACACTTCTTAATTTTGAAAGTTGCATTTCATTCTTAACTATTCTATGCCAAATCTTTTTTCCACCAAGGTTTCCTGGACTTGGAAAATTACCTAGATATCCTGTATCGATGTAATAATAATCTTCGTTATTTTCTTTACATCGATTCATATGATCTATTTTAATCACACCTCTATATACGTTAATATCTTTTCTTACTGAACTTTTAAAAGTATCTTCTATAGAAATTTTATCTTCTCTCATTCTGACTCCATCATGTTGTAGAGCTCTTCTTTCCATTCTCTATGATACTCGCAAGTTCTATAATTTTCAAACCATGGTCCGCCTTCGGTATAATGAATTAGTTTAGGTTTTCCGTTTTCAGGTTCTTTATACCAACCTACCAACCAATTCCATTCGGGGGATAGTTCTCCAATTTCTTCATCTTTTAGCCAACTAAATCTGTGTAGGTATTTTCCTGTTGTATCTGGATTATTAATTAATTCTACATTTAAATTTTGATTACTTGGATGACTGCAATTAAACAACATAACGCTCGACCAGTTTTTTCGTGGGTATACCGTCTGTGCTTTTCCATCCATTTTGATTCCTTTTTTAGGAGTGTAATCATGATGTACACACATCACAGCATACTTATTATCTGCTTGCGAAAATAATTCTGCAATATCCGTTTGTAATATCATATCGCAATCCATAAAAACGGCCCATCCATTAAAATTACATAATTCAGGAACCAAAAATCTTGTAAAAGTAAATTCTGTTGATGCTAGTTTATCAACCGGTCTGTCGTAATATCCTTGTTCTCTCAATTCTTTTTGAATTAACGGAGTTACAACAATGTCTTTATTTCTTTTTAAGATACTATGTTTGCAAACCTGATATGCAATATCTTCTCTTGGGTCGTATCCTACAAATACTTTCATTTTAATTCCTCTAACATTTCTTTTGCTTTGCCTGACTTTAATTCGCTAATATGAAATTGTCCATAAGCTAAATGGCAAGCCCATTGATATCGCAGATCGTGGTCTGGATAAAAAGGATTTTCTATTTTACTTAGATCCTGTAAAGATACAGGACTAGCCGCATTTGCAGGCGCTAATGTAAAAGAAGGTATACCGTGAAAAATAGACTCAACAGCCGCTACTGAATTAAAAGTTACCAGTGCAAAAACATCATTGTTTAATGCTTGTTCTAGAGTATCGCTTATTATTCTATTAGTTCGTAACGGGTCTCTTTTTCTTATTTCAATCGGTCGATCGGTATGCTTTCTAATTTCATTAGTCGTGTCACGAATCCAGTCGTGTAAATCTATTCCGTAAAACTTACAAGGTTTTTCATCAGGAACGGCAAGTAAAATCTTTCTACCGTGTTTCTTCCAAGGATTAATTGATTTTCCGAATTGTTTAAATCTATCAGATGGTCTTGAAATAATTTTTCCATGCTGTAAATCATTTTTTACAATTCTGTGCCAATATTTCCAACCGTTAGGATTACTTTTTGTTACTTCATTTCCGAAGTAGCCGGTATCTATATAATAGAAATCTCTATTGTCTTTCCAACATTGTAACATGAATTTTTTCTTTAATATTCCACGTATTACTAATGGATTTTTAGAACTGTCATACTTAAATGTATTAGTGTCGGTTGTTCTTGTTCTACATCCCTCTGCAAACATATTAACATATTCGTCTGAATGCTCTTTACTTAAAAATATCCAGTCGGTCATGATCTAATAATATCCTCTTCTATGCATATATCTCCATACTGTATTTCTACTACACGCAACGGTTCTGTAGTTTCATTAGATAATTGGTGCCATTCTTTTTTATTGATTGTGGTATTTTCATGTTTGTGCATGATAACAACATCGTTAGAATCATTTCTTTTAAGAGTAGCTATACCTTCTGATACTATCCAGTATTCATTTCTGTAATTATGATACTGCATACTTAAAGATTTACCAGGATCTACAGTTAATTCTTTAACAACCATAGTTGGTTCTAATGGACCATGGACTTCGTGTAGAACTCTATAATATCCCCAATTTCGTATTGTTTTGGGTGCTTTATAATCTTCTAGTATCCATGAACTAGAGTTCTTTTTGTCTTCGCCTCCAACTCCAAATACGAATTCAATATTATCAACACCACTATCCATTTCTGGAATATTCTCTTTAGTTCTGTCTCCACCATTTGCAAAAATAATTTTATCATCTGGATATAGTAGTCTAGCATTACGTATCGCTTCCTTAGCACTGCCGTCAGAATCGTCAAACAACACTGTATGATCTACCATCTTTAGATGTTTTATGATGTTAACTCTTTCCGAGACGGGCATGAAAGATCTTCCTTTTTTACGGGATAACCAAGCATCACTGTTCACTCCGACTAATAGAATATCTCCAAGTTTTTTAGCCGATTCGAAGTATGCGATATGCCCAGAATGCAGAGGATCGAATCCTCCTGTTACTACTACAATAGTTTTCATAGTGATATTTATCTACGCATATTATATCATAGATAAAAGTATGAATAACTAAAGAGAGGCGTCTTCTAGTCCTGCTGTTCTTAGTTTTACGATATTAGATAATTGCCATTGTTTAATGTCTAGTCCTTTGATAACACCTAGCCATTTGTTTCTCAACAACGCAACTTCGTTGATTATTTTTTCAAAGTCTACTATTTCCGATTCACCATCCACAAACTTTTCACAGTCTCGAGAACTCAACGAACGCTGATAATTCTCGAGATACTTGCGAAAATTTTGACTACGTAATCTACGCAGTTCGATGTTAAGATATTCGAGGATCGCTTCTATTTCCTGCAACTGATTAAATCTATTTTCTACTATGCCGGGCATCTGTGCTGATGCTTTTTCAATACTGCCTGATACTTTGACATCTATCTTGGCCTGTAATAGCTCAGCTTCGTAGTATGCTACCGCATCGGGTATGTTTGAGACATCCTTAGAAATTTTATCGTACCAGTTCAATTAATCCTCGTCATCATCATAGTATTCATCATCGCTCTCTATTTCTTCACCATCAATCGCATATTCTATCGCTGTGTCAAGATGTGGATCGATGCCTTCGAGATTTGCGAGAGCAGATTCTTTTATATCATGATCCAACAAAAGATTAACGTATTCCATAGCTGTTTCGTCTTTTGCTTTCTCAGGAAGTTTTTCAACTATCATGATCCAGATATCTGCAATTAAATCTTCATTCATTCTTCGATTGTCTCCGATGGTTGTTGAGTAGTTTCAATAGTTGATGTGTGAACGTCACCGTGTCCGTCTACAACTTCTTCTACATCTTCATTTACCTCTTCGGCATCGACCATGGTTGGTTTTTTGGCTATATCTTGCATCACCATATGTAATTTCTCACCATCCCAATTTTTGCGATATTCTAAATGCACTTCACCGTTAAGGTCAATGTATTTAAGCCTATTGCCGTCTTTTTTCAGTAGTCCTTTTGCTTCGAAAAGATCAACTAAACCACTGTAAGGATTCATACCTGTTTCATATGGAATCTTAACTTGTACTGATTCGAATGGTTTTGCGTAACGTGTTTTCATAACCTTACAAGCGGCTCTGATACCACGTACATCTGTAACTTTGTTACCATCCTCATCTTCTTTAAGTTTAAGTTTCTTCATTGCTACAACGATAGAGGATGCATAGATAAAGCCTTGACCACCACTAATTTTGTCATCTGGATCAAACATATCCTGCGATGCATATGTATGATTAGTTGCTACCAGTCCTACGTTAGCGGTTCCGAACATATTAACGCAGTTTCTAACAAGCGCTGTTAGTGCTTTAGGCTTACGGCCCATATCACCTTTTAAGTCACCTGCTTCAAACTGATTAACATCTGTAGGAGTTAATAACATACCTAGAGAGTCGATAACGAACAATACTTTAGGACGATCTTCATCCGCCATTTCTTTATACTCTTTCATAAATTCAACAACAGTTTTTGCTACATCGTCGATCATCGCCATATTAAGTTTTAACAACTTATCTTCTGAAGTATCTACATTGAGTGCTTTCAACCATGCTTCGTCTAATGCGTTTTCGCTGTCAATTAATACTACAAACACTCCCTGTTCTTGTGCGTGTTTGATGATATTTCCTGAACAGATATATGATTTACCTGCTCCAGACTCTCCTGCGAACACAGTTACTTTACCTAACGGAATACCTTTATTGAAATCTCCACTAATTAGATAGTTAAGAGCATAGTTACCTGTTGATATCCAATCTGTAGGATCGTTGAATCCGATACCTAGTCCTGTGATACTTTTAGTAATACTTTTTCTAAATTTACTTACATCAAATGCTTTTGCCATAATAGTTCCCTAATAAAATGTGCGGGCGAACCCGCACTATTTTTAATTACTTCTGTCTGTTTCTGATCATTGCTAAAATATCGTGTGCTCTGCTTTTATCTTCTCCGCCTTCTGTTGATACTTCTTGTGTAGGAGTAGATTGAACTGCTGGAGCTTCTTGTACAGGAGCAGGAGTTTCTGTTACAGTAGTTGCCGGAGCCGCGGCAGGAGCAGACGATTGTGTATTTGGATCACCTGTTTGTTGTGACATTCCTGCTGGACGGAAATACTGTCCAAATCTTTCTGGATCATATGCTTCACCATCTACAGATGCTTGGAACATTTCATACATCACTTTAAGTTCAACATCAGTTGGCTTTTTAGGAAGGAAATCTGACAAATTGAATAATCCGTGTGCATCAAGCGCCGCTTTTTCTGCATCATCTAATGCACGTTCTCTACGTGACCATTTTGATGTTGAATAATCTGCAAATCCACCTTTTGATGTTTTAGCGATTCTAAAGTCAACGCCACGTAGGTAATCTGTAGGCAATTCTTCTAACTCTGGATCCATCAATGCAGATTTAATAATTTGGAAAATCTGTGGTCCAATAATAAATCTACGGATTGGATTGTCTGGAGTTGTATCTTCACCTAGTGGATCCTCAACTACAAATCCTTGGAAAATGTATGAACGTTTTTTCCAATACTTACGACCCATGTCTTCTAGTGATTTGTCTTTGAACCAACCACGCACTTCTGATAAGATTGGACATGCTGTACCATCATTGTACATTTCTACACATGGTACTTGTACCTGTACTGGACGTGAATCTGTTTCACCCTTGATACCTGCGAATGGTAATTTAATCATCGCACGTTCTGCCCAGAAGAAAGTGTTGTCTGTATTACCGTCTGGTAAGAATCTTAGTACCGCTTCTTTGTTTTCTTGCATGTTCCAGTGTGGATAGATTGCGTTATCACCACCTGATGTTTGACGGGTACCGCTTGTATTGTTTTGTGCTTCTTGAAGTTTTGCACGAATTTCTGCTAATGTTGCCATTATAAGCCTCCTAAATTTAGCCTTATTGTTAAAATGTAATATGCCTTACGCATAAGTTATATTATGCGTTATCTATTTAGCATTGTCAATAGTAATTTGATATTTTTTTAGACTTTGTTTGCCAAAAGAAAAGGTATCCGAAGATACCTTTCTTTTCTACGCTTTAGTGCTTCTTACTTCACCGCTAGCTCTTTGATACGAGCTAATTCTTCTAATTCGTCAGCGCCTTGTTCTTGATGTGGTGCCATACGTTCTACAAATTTACGTGCCACTGATTCAGCCTGTTCACCAAACTTTTTGCCTACCATTGTGCATACACCTTCTGGGCCTTTTGGAAAACTACTTGATTCTTTATCATAAAAGCTCATGATAAATTCTGCTAATTCTTTTGTGTTTAATCGTTGTGGCTCATCTGTTTCTTCCTCAGATGATTCTACTGAAGTTTCCATATCTCCGAAATCTAATTGATCTACTACTTCTGGAGCATTGTTTTCTAGCCAAGTTTTTACTAAAGTTCTGCCATCGCTATCTGTATCTTGTTTTGATTGATCTTTGATAGCCTTGTATAGTTCAGGATCTTCTATAATGCCTTTTAAACTATTGATAGCATTTGAGCCATCAACTCCTAATGGAAATTCTTGCCCTACTAATTCTTGTAATTCTTTTACTGCTAGTTTCTGTTCTTCAGGATCTTGGCTGGCAATAGCACTGCCTTCTCCTAAGTTCATAGCCCATTCTTCGAATTTTGAAAATACGTCTTCTTTTTCTGTTTTTACATCCTCGCCTGCGACCTCTTCATCTTCTGTTGTCATAGCGACTATGTCGTCATAGCCTATGGTGTTTTCTTCCTGCATCAATCTATATAGAACTGGGAAAACACTAGCGATATCTTCTTTGAAATTTTTCACTGTAAATTGTTCTTTGAATTGTTCTGCTATTTCTTCTGGAACATCATATTGTGGTTTTGCCTCAAATGATTCTTTATATTCTTCGTAATGGCTTTGCTTGCTTAACTTTTGAATTTTTTCACGCAAAGCATCTAACTGTCCTTTGCCTCTCTCTACTAATGAGTTAGTATCGCTGTTCATTAAATCGTTGCGTACCACATAGTTAGTGAAACTTTTTAATTGTGCTATTTCTTCGCTCATCTGGATGATGCTTTCACCAATCTCGTCATACGGTAAGCCACCGTTAGCAACATGACGTTGCATAGCACGAGCGCCTGCTAGATGAATGAATGGATATTTAAATCTTTCACCTTCTTGATTCTCAACAAACAATGCTGAAATGTTTCTCGATCTAGCACCCGGTTGCTGATCATCTTCTAGCGTTTTGCTGTGTTTGATGATTAATCTAGTATCTTCTAGTTTTTGGAAACTCTGTGTTTTAGTTCCATATAAATTACTTTCGTTCATTACACCTTCTCCGACAGGTTTTTGTATTGCGTTATTTGATGTTGGTTGTGGATTAGCATATTGGCTTAAAAATGCGTAATCTCTTTTGTCTAAACTATCTTTAGCGATATCGCGTGTATCAAAATTTAACAGTCTGCGTTTAGCAAATGCTCTTAATTCTTTTAAGAAACCGTACCATTTATCTTTCTGTTCATCGTCCATGCCTTCGGTGATACCGTTGCTGAAATAAACTTTCATAGAATTAGGCTCAGCAAGACTAACTGTTACGTGTCCTATTGCGTTCTCGCCTTCCATGTAATTAAAGTCAAAGAATCTAGCTTCTTCAGGGTTGATGGTAATCTCACCTGTTTCGGCACCTAGTTTTAAACCTGAAAATCTACTTCTTACTTTGTAGAATAAATCAGTCGCGATATTGTTTGTAGCATCCATAGTAGTATTTATCAATAACCTCCGCTAACGAATATTGGCAATGGTAACTCTTCGTCGCTCATCTTATCCGTCATTTTTTCATAGATCTTAGGATCCCAATCACTTAATACACTAGCCATCCTAATAATCAACAGCATAGCAGATACTAGATCGTCATGTTCTCCAGTCTTAGCGCCAAAGCCTGTGCCATGTGCTACGAAAGTTTTAAGTTCTGAAATCAAAGGCTTGGAATGCAATGACATCTTGCGTGTTTCTAATAGATTTTTAAGTTGGCTACAAGCACTTATTTTAGTCCTGTGTGTGGTATTAAAACCTTTACGGAATCTACGCACATGTCCTTTGCGTATGGGTTCGCTTAAGAACAGCCCGTGTATATTTTCTTCACCCATGTTATCTATACAGACGAGTGCGGCTTCACCTAAAGTATTGTTTTCTACAGAGTAATAAATCTGTATGTTACTGTTTCCTTTTTCTACAGCTCTTTCATGTATATGTCTTGTTATATCTCTCAAAACTTTTACCTGCTGTTGGATCGGAGTGAGATTGTGTTGCCATTCTGCTACCTGTTCCATGCTAGGCATTTCAAATACTTGTATGGCACCATAGTCACCGCCCGTGCCTAAACTAGGATCTAAACTTACTAGATAAGTTGATTTCGGATCGATATCTTTATACCAGCGTGTCTGCCCCATAGTGCTTACAGGTTCTTTTCCTTCTAGCTCTGCTAACTTAACACTGTTAATTAAAGTTTCATCGAAGATCAAGAACTCACAGTCAAACTCACGTCGGAAACGTTCTTCACCGATTTTAGCACGCTCCTGCTGAGCCCACGCATCGTCTCTATCAGGATGATCAGTCCAGGGAGCGAAATAAGGGTAGAACCCGTTTGTTCCTACTAGCTGGTCATTACCGTATTCGTCAAATTTTTTGTTTGCTTCTGTCCATAACATAGCAAACTGATCTTCGTCTGAGTTTGGTGTTGATGTAACTATACAACGACCGCCTGTTGATAAGGTTGGAGATAACGCAGTCCAGAACTCTTTGGCTTTTTCAGGAGGTTGTACGAAAGCAAACTCGTCACAGTATATCAATGAAAGTGATTTACCACGACCAGTGTTTTCTGTTGTAGTGGTTGCTTGTATCCTAGCACCATTATCAAATTCAATGGTATTACGGTTGTAACTGTAAACACCGGCACGTATAAAATCAGGTAAGTTCTCATAACCAAAACGATATCTATTCATAATATCTTGTGCGCCTGTGTATTTGTGCGCGGCTATTAGTACCTGTGCTTCAGGAACAAACATAGTGTACCATAATAAGTAACCACTAGCACAGGTAGTCTTACCCATTTGCCTTGGTAACATAGCGATAGTATATTTGTGATCATTGTAAGCACGTATTAAGTGTTCTTGGAAGCCGTAAGGAACAAAAGGAATATTACCTAATACTGGATGTTGAATTTTTAAGAAATTTTTACAGAAGTATAGAGCTCCTTCATTTGGATCCATACATTTTTCTAGATGCTCGACTTGCTCAAGTGTATACTTTTGAGCTTTGTGTGCTTTCTTGATTAAATTACCGTCTAAGGATTTTGCCATACAAGTATTTACAGAAAAAAATAGGCTCTGGCGAGCCTATTTGGAATTTCTAACGATTATGCAAAGTTGAATGATGTTTTAACTAACGCTGATACTCCAGTATAGTCAATTTCACCAGAACCACTTAAATCTGTTAATGCGATAATCTCATCTTCGATCTGTTCAACTAACGTTTCAGCGCCTGACCCGTCCCAATCTAACGATTCGTTAGTTTGTTCAACAGCAAATGCCATCACTTGATTTGTTGAATGTAGATCACCGCGGATAACTATAGTGGCGTACTTAGATACAATACCGATAACTCTATCAATCGCTTTACCTGGTGCAGTTTGGCCATTTACTGCTGTGCCAAAATCTACTTCAAACAATGTTAATGGTTTATTACCATTGTATGATATTGATGTTACATCAATAATTGGGTTTGATTTAGTTACCGTTGCCATTATTCAGCTCCCTTCTTAAGTTCTGCAAGTCTTTGTTGTAATTCTGCTTTAATGCTTTCTCTCATATCCTGCATTGGGTTATCACCACCTGCTACTTTAGGATATGTGCCTTTTTTCTTGTTAAGATCATCACCGTTATGAACATTATCAGAATGTTTTACTTCATCTGGTTCATTTGAATACGCTTCTTCTTCTTTATCGTCCATGTCTAATGGAAGTTTAACTATTTTAGGCAACTCCATTGGTTTTTCAGGCTGATTGATCATATCTGGATTCACTTTAGTAAACAGTTTCATCAATTCACCGATTTCTTCAACACCTTGAGCTGTCATAGTAACATTCATAGTTGGCTTTGGCTCGTCGTGTGCTTCTGGACCCATTGACATTTCTCCTGGGCATTCTTCAACACCTTCTTCTTCTACTGTTTCTTCTGTTTCTTCAGCTGTTTCTTCTACTGCTGGTTCAACGGTTTCTTCAGCTGTTTCTTCTACTGCCGGTTCAACGATTTCTTCAGTGGTTTCTTCTACAGGTGCCTCAACTTCTTCATCTTTGATTTCCTCAGCGATGTCAAGTTCACGCATCTTTGCCATTAATTGATTAAAATCCATAATTAACTCCCCATAGGGCTTTTAGCACCCTCTTTAGTTTTAACTTTAGGTGCAGACCCTAATACATCAGGCTTGCCCTTATCCTGCCCCAATTCTTTTTTACGTTCTTTAGACACTTTTTCTAATTCTTTTAAGAATGATTTGTTGTAATCATTACCGAAATAGTCTTTGTGTTTTGCTACTACAGCATCTTCCTTGTAAGTTGGATCAGACAACTTTGCGGCACCTGATGGGGTTTCTTGCATAGTCATTTGATCTACTTCTGACGGTTCCCCTGCCCCACGCACACGGAAACAGCAGTCATCTAATCCCATTTCTGTAAGATGCGTAGCGATTTCGTGTGGTGTAATTGGGTATTCACACATCATATCGAAAATATGAACTTCTTTATTTTCTAATTCTGGAAAATCTAAAGGAAGTTCTTGTACAGGAGTAGTTGATATTTTCTCAAATGTTGCTAGAGAGCATTTGTCTAACTTTGCTTTCAAACTTTTTTCAAAGTTTTCAGGCAATTCACCTGCTACTTTTAGTTTAAAACTATAAGTTTTTTTGCTTTCGGCGAGATATTCTTTAAATGTTTTCATAGTAATGTATTTAGTCCTTTTTACCTAATTTTTTAAGTAACTCATTGCGGTCTGATATCACGTAACCTTCTCCATTTACGATTTCATCATCGTCGCTGTCTGTTCTATTGCTTTGATCTATTTTTAATTTTCTTAATTGTAGGTCGATGGCTTTTAATTTCTTATCCATTTTTGAAGTTTTTGCATCTATGGCGTTACGGATCATGCTACTAGCAACTTCAAAGATTCGTCCGGCATATCTAACTTCTACGTTCATACCTAGATCCATTAGATCGTCATAGGCATCTTCGGATTTTTGTGCTAAATGGTCAAGTTCTTTGTCATCTAATAGATCTAATTCTCTAATTTGAGGTAAATCTTTGGTTATTTGAGCGATAGCTTTGGCTTGATCGTCTATGCTACGGACTTCCTCGTGTGCGGCTTTAGTTATTTCAGGACTTACCTCTTTCTTTTGCTCGATAGGTTCTTCCTTAGAAACTTCTGTTTCTTGCGCAGTATCTAAATTGAATAAATCTTCTAATTTCTTAGTCATGTTTATATTTAGTTGGTAATGTGTCGTCTAATATTTTTTTTAGATCAGGATTAGATTTTTGTCTGCCTCCAGTTAAAGACCAAATTTTTGTATTTTTATTTTTACCAATAAAATTGTCTATTGTTGTTAAATTTAAAAATTGAGAATCTATGAAATTATTTTGTAATGCTAATGACATACAAACTTGGTCGAGTGCGTAAAGATTAGCCCGTTCGAACTTATCCATATCATCATTTATAGTGTTAAAATCTGTACTTTCTAATCGTTGATTATAAAGTTCTATAACTGTTTTAAGAAAAGACTGTTTTTCTTTATGTATATAAGAAATGTTTGCGCCGGTTTGTTTCCATAAATTGGTCTGATCAGGATAGTATAATATCCCTAATTTTTTTTCTTTCGGAATTTCTATCCGTTCAATAAAAATAATATCTGCATCTGTTATAAAAGCACTTTCTATCATTTTGTTGTCAAATAGATAATTTGTGATAAAATATCTTGAACAGAAATAATAACTTTTTAATTTATAAAAGTTTATATTAGTATCTATTGTTTCGGTACTGTACGATAAATTTATATCTATATCAACACTGTTGATTTTATTTAAAAAATCTTCATCAACATTAATAAAATGTATATGTACATCTAAATTATTTTTTTCACAAGATGCTAGATTGTAAATTCCATAGTTATTAAAAAAACTTTCGTCACATTGAAAAATTACAACAGATTTAGATTTTGGAGATTTTACTATTTTAATATTATTGAAAAAATCCTGCATTTGCCGCCCAGTCTCTATATTCTATGGTATTGAACTCTATGTCTTTGTTTACATACCAAGTTTCATAATGACATTCCCCGTACCATGCTTTTCTTCTTCTCATAGCAAAGACATTATCAACAGCAACTTTGTATCCTTGCTTGTCTAAGTATTCTTTAGCGACATTACAAGTTTCAGCGAACCCTTTTTCTTCTCGCCAGTAATCGTCGTGTTCGAATGTAATACAGTCAAATATAACTCCTTGATCTATAACATTTTTTAATGCTTCTAATGTTAATTCCGGAGGATTTATATCGCAACTTAGATAACCGATGCGCTGTGGAGAATCATACTTGTATGTTACAGCATCAGTATAGTAACAAGGATTAGTTCTGTTCTTAAGCCAATCTTCTTTGAATTTGTCATCAATTTCTAGACTTATTCCTGTCCAACCATTTTTTTCTAATATATATGTATTACTATAGTTAAAAGGGTCTGCGGCACCTATTTCGATATAGGTTTTATTTTTAGAAACTTCTAAAGCAAATAAATCTTGTCCAACTTGTGAATAATGCATTACTTCCTTTTATTTCCATTATGAAAAATTTCATCTTCGGTTACGACACGGAATCGGATACCTTGTTGCTTGCACCATTTACCAGCGGCTTCCCACTTGGCTAGATTTTTGATATATTGTTCTTGATTGTACCGGCTCTTTCCTACTTTTTCTCTTAGAGTGTGATTGCTTGGTTTTACTTCAACTAGTTCAGCGTGTTTCTTTTTATTTTTGTCTATGTAAACTATAAAAAAATCAGGAACATATATTGTTTGTTTTCCTGTTAACGGATCACGATATGGAATCTGTACACTTTCACTAGCCCATTTTTCTACACCTGGATGTTCGTCAAGCATACGCATAAAAACGAATTCCCAACTGGATCTAGATAGTGGAGTTTTCTTGCCTACATACTTTTCCGGATTCTTCATCTGGAAACGTCCTTGTGCAAACTTAACCATGATTAAGCGGCAATATTCCTTGCAATTTGTTCAGGATTTACAGGATCGGTTCTAAAACCTAATGTTGAAGTTTTTACTCTATTGTTGTTAAGTATTTCGCCAACCAGTCTACTTAATGACGCTTTATCATATCCCGATATAGTGTCGAGTATTTCAAATATTGGTGTACCATCTAATTTTGCTTGTTTTAGTAATACTGACGAAACTGTCAATGATGCTTCTTCACTGAATCCTTTTGCTGTAAAAAATGAATAAGATGCATCAACATCATTAGCATTAAATTCCAATGGTTCTTGACCGTAGCTGTCGAAAAACAATTTCGTACCAGCGGCACTGTCGTTAATAATGGTATTTGGTAAATTACTAGCCATATCTATCTTTTAAATGATTTTAATAATGATGGGGTTGTACTTGCAGAATTATTAGATTTTGGAAAAACAGAACCTATTGCACCACTTACAGTTGAAACCCCTCTTGCTACATTTTGAGGATTGCTTAAAATATTTACTGCTTCTGCTTTAAGACTGTCTTTACTTAATCCTTTTGCATTTTGATATGTATTTACAGTTTTAATTGCTGTTCCTAAGAATCCACCAAAACTACCAAAAGTTTTTCCTGATGATACATCACCAAAAATACTTTCTAATCCGTCTAACACACCGCCAGGGCCTAATAATGTTTCAGTTCCGCCACCTGCTACTGATAATGGACTAGGCACAGTATCGTAATGTAATGTTGCAAACCCTTTTGGTGATCCGAAAGACACTATTCCTGAAGAATATCGTACTGCTTCGTACTCTAGGGTCATGGCACTTTCAACAGTACCTGATCCTTCGCCATAATCTACGTCTCCGTGTTGCCAAGATTTAATTCGAGGATTTACTAGAGTGTAACCTACAAATCTTCTACGGCTCATGGTATAGATATTAACTGCTCTAAAGAACGGTGTAGATATATTATTGTCCATTCCGTAACGGAATCCATCTAACATAGTTTTTGCTGGTCTTAAATGATTAGCACCGTAAGCAGATTGAGGATTTGCTCTATCAGCTATGTAGTATCCATAATAGATAGCCCACATCGCATTGATAATTCCAGCGGCATCATCGTGCATTGTTATGTTTACTGGTTCATAATTTATCATTTGATACAGGATTTTTTTACGATTATATTGATTCATCGTTTTTGTATCAAAGTTGAATCTAGGAAGATCTGCTCTTTTCGCTAATAGCCCTGCTTCTAATATCTTAGTAGCGTCAAAGTTAGGTGCTTTAATTGCTGACTGATCTATTTCAAAATTTACATAAAAATTGAATTTAGTTCTAGGTGCAAGTCGCATTGTGTCATCAATGAACAACCTAGTAGCGTGTCTCCAGTCGCCCATAATCCCTTTAGGATTAGTTAAACCTGTGACAAAACCGTTTAGAAATCTTGTAAATTTATTGGCCATACTGTATTTATACCACAAAAAAAGCCCGGGTTTTAGTCCGGGCTCTTTCTAAGTTAATTACTATTAGCCTTGCTGACCTAAAGCGCCTGTTACTGCTTCTGTAGCTACTTGACGTCCAACTGCCGCTCCAATACCACCTTCTAGTGATACGTTTGTAGCATTTGCACCCCATTGTTCCATATTATCAAATCTGATAGTTAATGAAACTGTAACCGGATCGTTAGTGCCGTAGTTTAGATCATTAAAGTTAGTATTCATTAATATACAACCATACATATTTGTTGTCTCAAGAACTTGTGGTTCTAATTGAGCATTACCACCGTCTAAGATTTCAATTCTAGTTGTAAATTTGTAATCGATACCTGAACGTGCTGACGCTTGCTCAATGAAATCGAATTGTTTCTGTATTTGTTGTCCCACAAGTTTCTGAACTTCCCCACTAGCATCATCACGCAAATTAAGTGTGATTGTTTCAAACTGTGGTTTACCTGCTAGATAAACACGACTGTTATAAACCGGAATTTCAATTTCTTCAAAATTTACGGTTGGTCTTGTTACATCTATTACCTGCTTGGTTAATTCAGTAGCGGCCGCAACACCAAAACCTAACAGTGTCACCCGGAAGCGATACTTGAGTTTCGGCATCAACAACACTTGTGTTGTTGCGGCTCCATTTGTAGGTACTGTAAAGTTGTTAAGTGATGTTATAGGCATATCTTAAATCTCCCCTGTGTTTTTGACACGCAATGGTATGTAAATGAATTCAACTGCCTTAACTGGTTCAATCGCTATGTCTACCCACAACTCATTACGATCGATCCTTGCGGCTGTATTGTTCGTCTCATCACAAACCACGGCAAAGTCATACAAGGCTCTCAAACCTACTAGTTCTAGTAATAAGCTCTCAACTGCTTGTTTAACTTCGTCTCTTGTGATCTTGTCATTTGGTTCAAAGATGTATGGACGAGCAAGTTTGTCTAATTGGCTACGTAAATAAACAACTAAACGTGAAACATTGATTCGATCTAAAGCACTTGCATTTCTTGCCCGAGTTTTCTGACCAAAGTTAATCAGGCCAACACCGTTAAAAAATGTTATTGGGTTTACTTTAAGATTGTACAATGTATCTCTTTGTCCTTCGTTCAACGCTACTGTTTGGAATTCACCGGTTGATGCTTGAATATAACCTACTGAAGTAGCATTTGTGATACCACCACGTCTTGTACCAGCTGGTGCAAACCATGGATAAGAAGCGTTGTCGCTTAACGCTATAGTTTTTAACATCATGTGTGATGCTGGAACTACTGCGTTAGTACCACTTAGGTCTGTTGTGAATCCGTTTGGATAAAATACACCTATGTATTCATCATATGTTACTAAACCAGCATCGCTGTTATCTGTAACTAAATTAGCATTAGTGCCCCAATTTGTTAACGTTGTAGCATCAGATGCTAAACGTAATGGAGTATCACCAACTACAAACGCTGTTAATCCTCTATCAGTGTTTAAGTTCACTAAGTTAGTCATTACTTCTGGATAACCTGGACACGCAATAATGTTGAAATTTCTGCGTTCTTCGTCACGGATTTCTTGGCTAGTATCAATCGTTGATTTTAGTGCCGCTACAACAACTGCACGTTGTGCTTTACGACCAAATTGTCCTGATCCATCTTCTGCGTTTGGACTTGCAGTTACCCAACGATCTGTAGCATAACCAGACATTGATTGATTTCCATATCGTACATTTAGTGCTGTAGTATCAACATGATTGTTAGAATAACGTTTTACGTTACCATAACTTCTACGTGTATTCCATAGCAACATACCTTTTGGATATAAGTCCGGATCTGGGGAATCTACATCAACATAATCAGTTGATAATAGATCTATTATTGTTGCCGCTGTGTTACCAGTAGCACCAGAAGAACCAAATCTAGCATCAGCGAATAATATTCCATCTTCGGTAGTTTGATCTGTTACATCTACTGGATACCAACCTTCGTCTGCTGTTCCAGAATATTGATATCTATAAACTTTTGGAAAATCTTCTAAGTTAGAAGTATCAACCCAAATGTCGTTATCAGCTAAATTGCCACCATCGCTTCTGTCACCATCTGCTGGTTCTGTTGCAGATACTAGAGGACCTTCTGGATCAGTTGATGCATAAACATTTAAATATCCATCAAATTTATTACCGTCATGAACCATTAAATCAATTTCTCCAACTGTTGGATTATACCAAAGTTGTCCGTCTGCTGGTTCATTTGTTGGAGCAATAGATTTTGCTTTAAAATCGTAAGCCGCAAATGGTCTCCAATTAGTAGCTACCCAATCTTCATCAGCACCTGCTGGAAGTGCGTACATGTTAGTACCTTGTAATGTGTTAATGTTATATGCAGTAAACACATTTGCTACTGGTGTTGCTGTACCGTCTGTAATACGGAAATCACCACCTAGTTTATGGAAGATTAAAACTTTGTTATCAGCATTAACACTAGCTTCGACATTGGTAAAGCCAGCCGCATTAACTGCCGCCGCCATTAAATCTGCGTCAGCCGCAGTGCCTAATGCTGTGAAACTTACTGTTTTTGCTGTATCTACAGTTGCTGATGTTTTTAATGATTCTGCGATGGTAAATGTATTAGTACCACCTGTTAAGCTACCTGTAGTAATAACAGCCGAAGTCATTGTTGTATTGCCTGTATTAGCACGATACCATACTTTAAATTTAGCAGTTTCAGGTGTAGCATCATAACCGCTATGCTCTGAGCTATTAGTTTGTACAAATAATGAACCTATTGGAAGATTAACACCGCCTCCGGTTCTATCTAAGAAATAGTTAGCCGCTGTAGTTGAAGCATATAATGGAGCACTAGTTGAAACCCAAGTTTCTGTAGCTTCATTCCAAGAACTTACTCTCCAATTAGCACCACCGTTTGGTTGTGTTGTTTTAACCCATACACTTCCTGTTGGACGTGGATTTGAATCACCCGATTTCCATTCAGGAACGTTAGTATGTGCGGATTGTTGTAATGCTGGACCGTAGTATGTACCTGCTGTTAAACCTGTACCTGTTACAGTACCACCAATTACGATAGCATTTGATAATGTTGAGTCTGGGGTATCACCTTCATCGTTTGAAGCATTTGTATAAAGGTAAATCTTACCACTTACTGCTTTCGCTGTAACACCAGTTGCTTCATCAGTACCACCGATACCTAAACCGTTAATAGTTGCAACAACAGTGGTAATCGAAGCTGAAGCTGAAACTGAAACAGCAGTACCATTAATAGTTAATGTACCTCCTGTTGGTGTTCCAAAATTAGCACCTTGTACTGTAGGATGGCTTGACGCCCAATCATTACTACCAACTAGTACCCAGTCACCTGCCGCAACGCCTGCTTCGGTATTTCCAATTGACTTATACCAAAGTGTTGCTTCTTCTCTCGAAGCGGTAAATGTTCCTGTGCCATCTACTGTTTGAAAAACAATAGCATAATCACCGATAGCACCTACTGATGTTTTAGGAACTCCGCTTGCTACTTTTGCTTCATCGTCATCTGTTAATACTATTGGGGTTTTAGTTGCAAATCTTTGTCCACCTGAGGTTGAAGCTGATGCTCCATTCCATTCTTGGATCCCCCAAGTTGTAGTGGTAGTATCTACCCACCACTGACCATTTGTTGGATTCGCTCCCGGTATTGAGGTGTTTGGAGAAAGTTCATCTACGTTTACATCGGCTCTTACAACAAAGGCCGCATTTGACACGCCTAATAAGCTGTAAGCCGCTAATAAACCATATTCGTTTCTTTCTGAACCGTGTACTGGACTTGAAGAAACTGTTTTCTCAAAGAACGGTACTCCGTATATATCTGTTAATTCTCGTTGGCTAGTTACTTTGAACGCTTTGTTAACGTTAGCCTTTAATGTTGCTGAAGCAGTACCTGTGCCTGCCGCGTTTGCTTTATCTTGTCCTGTCGCTACAACGATAAGTGGTGTTGTGCCTGGTTCTGCAGGCGTATAAAAACTTTCGTCGATTACGCTGACTTCAACTCCTGGTGATGTTAGTGCCATTCCCATTTCTCCTGGTTACAGTGTTTCTCATTGTATTTAGTAGTATTTGTCAAAAATAGCTGTTTATACACGCAGATAAAGGGGAAGAAAAGGTGTAAATATTAGTATGAGACCATTATGTAAATGCGGTTTAAGACCCCGTGCAGTTAATTATAAGAAAGGTAACAAAATTTACTATCGTAAACTTTGTGAAGCCTGTATGACTAATGGGTTATATTATGGAATACCTAGATGGCAGAGGTTTGGATATAAGATGAAATCTCAATGTGAAAAATGCGGATTTCGTAGTCCTCATACACAAGTATTTCGGGTATTACACGTTGATGGAAATTTAGATAATTGCCGTCCTACAAATTTAAAAACAGTATGTGCTAATTGTATTGCGGTATTATCTAAAGAAGGTGTAGAATGGAAACTAGGAGATTTAGTTGCTGACAGCGACTTTTAAATTCTGTTCAACTTGTTTATAAAGATCTTCCATAGTTCCGTTGTTTTGTAAAATAGAATCAAACTCAGTACCAACCCAAGCCCATTCAGAACTGTGAATCTTACGATATTTCATTTCATTTAATCCTATATTGCTACCAAGATTTGCTTGTACAGCAGAATCATACCAATCAGGCAACTCACCTCGTTGTACCCAGATAATTTTTCCACCTGAATTTTTAATAGATTGAATTTCATTAGGAAACCGAACATCGCTAATAACTACATTATCTTTAGTTTGTCGTAATTTGTTTTCTAATGCCGCTATCCATATATCGTCATGGAATCCTTTACGACACACCTCAGTGCCCCAATACTGTAGCACCCATCTTGGAGTAAGAGTAGGCATCGCTAATCTTTTCGCCCACCATGGATCTATTTCTTCTCTCCACTCACGGGCTTGTTTAGTACGGCCTTCTAACATTGTTCGATCCCAACCGAATACAGCCGCTACTGAATCTTTTAGTGCGTTAGCAAAACTTTCTCTACGAAATTCATGCACATTAACGAGATAATCAGCGATAGTGTCTTTACCACTGCCAATGAAACCGCATACTCCAATAATCATAACTTTCCTCCAATAGTTTATTATACTATTGTGAAGTTATCGTGTCAAGTATTTTAACGGTATTTGTTAAGTCTTCTTACCAATTTGGTAGCTGTATTGATATTTTTAGTTCTAGATTGTCTGCGTGCTTGTTGTGGACCTGTTCTAGCACGTGTAGTTTTCATACGCTGTGCTTGTGCTACATCATATTGCTTGTAGCAGTCACTGGGATGTTTTACCTGTCTGCTTTTACGTGGTCCTGCTGGACAACGATATTTCATTTTAACAGTGCCGTGTCTAGGTGTAGTTTTACCTCTACCCCATACCATGGCTTCGTAAAATTCTTCTATGCCTTCTATCGCAAATTCTTTAAATTTCATATTATCCTATTAACCAGCTATAGCCGCCACCGCCTGCAACTGATGTTGTTAAATCTACAATCAACTGATCCATTTCTGCTTGTGCTTCTGCTTTTAGAGCAGGACCGTTAAGTGCGGTACCACCTTGTGGTCCAGCGATACTAGCAAATTTCTCACGTGCTTGTCCTATCATCATCTTACAATTTGCTAATGTATAATCCTTGATCCATTGTCCAGCATAAACATCATCTATCAATGTAAAGTCTGGTTTAGTATTATATGCCTGTATCATTACCTGTTCTTCTGTTCTTGGACGCTGTTGTATCACTAATTTTTTGTTCTGTGCGTTCCAGGTATAGTTGATAAAGCTACCAAACATTTTTCCTACTAATTCTTGATATTGGCTAAACAACTCATACGTTGCTAGTCCGCCCATGTTGGTCGAGCTTAACAAGTATGTATTTGTGTAAGCAAGATTAAATGGTTCAAATACTGTGCCGCCTTGTCCGCCGCCTGTACGTGATCCTACCGATCTACGAAATATCTGCCTTACCTGTTGTACTTCTTGAGGTAAGATATATTCATTCTGGTCTTGTATAAGATTGAGGAATAGATAACTTTCTTCAACTGCTCCGTCACTGCGCTGTCTATAGACGCCCAACGCTTTATCCAGTGCTGTTTCGTAATGTTCAGGATCTAATTCAACGTCAATCATGCCGTCACCTAATAAGGTACGACAATAATCATAGACTTTTTGTTTTGATTGGTCAACTTGGCTCATATAACTATTTATCTTTACATTATCTTTACGGTAAATACAAGTACTATGCCTAGATTAAGTTTATACCGCCCGGAAAGGGGCAACGATTACAAATTCATCGATAAAACCGCTTGGGAAATGTTCCAAGTAGGGGGTACTGATGTACTTATCCACAAATACATAGGACCTGGTGATTCTAATCAAGAAACGCCCACAACTCCTACGTATTCTAGCGACAGTCCGTTTAACATACAAGATCTATTGTTCTTAGAAAATCGAGATCGTAAATATGACGACGATGTCTATGTATTACGTGGAGTTTATAATGTACAAGACATTGATTTTAACCTAAGTCAGTTTGGTTTATTTTTACAAAATGATACAGTATTCATTACATTCCATATCAACGATACAGTTGAAAAATTAGGTCGTAAATTAATATCAGGAGATGTAATAGAATTACCACATTTAAAAGATGAGTATGCATTGAACGATTTGCAATATGCTTTAAAAAGATACTATGTTATCGAAGATGTAAATCGTGCCGCAGAAGGATTTAGTAATACTTGGTATCCACATCTATATCGTGCTAAATGCAAACCATTGGTAGATTCACAAGAATTTAAAGACATCCTAGATGGTCTAGCAGATGAGAACGGAGACGATACTTCTACGACATTAAGAGATGTTGTGTCAACATATGAAAAAGAAATGCAGATAACACAAGCAGTTCTCGATCAAGCGGAAGCTGATGCTCCTAAGAGTGGATATGACACTACAAAATATTATACCATACAGAAAGATGCTAATGGCGATGTTGAGTTAGTATCTACAGACAATACAAAATTAGATGCAACTTTAGAAACGCAGGCTACAGATGCTAACGGAAATCTATTAACAGACGATAATGGTGATCCTGTATATGTAGGCGCTACTGCAAGTTCGGTATTCCAAACTCCCGACCACGACGATTATGATGGATATATCACTCAAGATGCAATCCCAGGAAATGGAGCACCATTTACCGCAGGTATAGCGTTTCCCTTGTCTCCAGCAAAAGGGCAATTTTGTCTTAGAAAAGATTACAAACCAACTCGACTGTTTCGATTTGATGGATCCAGATGGGTTAAAGTTGAGGACAATTTAAGAATGACTATGAGCAATTTAGGAGCCAGCGATGTAGTAGCAGGACAACCTTACGCAGACAAAGAAGTACGAGACACACAGAAAACTTCGTTTATTAATAATACTACGACATCAAGCATTGATGGTAAAACTGTTCCAGAAAAACAAAGTTTATCTAAAGCACTTAAACCAAGGGCAGATAATTAATGGATTATTTTTACGACGGACAGATAAGAAGATACATAACTCAATTCATGAGAATCTTTGTTGGTTTTAAATATAAAACCGGTGGCGACACTCCTACAGAAGTTTCTATTCCAGTAATGTATGGTGATTTAACAAGACAGGTAGCAAGCATTATCAGAGACAATTCTGAAAATAAAATGCCAACCGTTCCGAGGATGGCTTGTTATATGTCGGGTCTAGATATGGATCGATCTAGGACCACTGATGCTAGTTTTGTTAGTAAAATGAGTATCCGTGAACGTAGATATACAGAAGATCCTTCCACAGGTGTAAGAGATTATCAAAACACTCAAGGGGGCAATTATACTATTGAAAGATTAATGCCGACTCCTTTTATGTTAACAATGAAAACAGATCTCTGGACGTCAAACACCGAACAAAAATTACAGATACTAGAACAAATTTTAGTATTGTTTAATCCTAGTCTCGAAATACAAACTACAGATAATTATATCGATTGGACTAGTTTAACTGTGGTCAATTTAGATGCTACTTCTTTAACTTCTAGATCCATACCAGCAGGAATAGACAGCGATATTGATGTTTGTACTATGACTTTTAGCGTTCCTATATACATAACACCTCCTGCTAAAGTTAAAAAACTTGGAGTTGTTAAATCTATCATCGCTAATATTTTTACAGAGTCTGGGGATATAACAAATTTAGAAAGTTTAGTGTATAATGGAACTAAAGGTGACGCTGTTTGGTATTCTAACAAGTATAGAGTGTTGCTCTTTAAATCAAACAACGGAGAGCCTTATGATTATGATCTTACTTTAGTGAATCCTAACGATGCTGTTCGTGATCTCGGTCTTGCAGAAAAACTACAAAAAACTGGCGATCCTATAGACTGGAATAGAATCTTAGAAGAACAAGGCGGATATACTGCCGATAGTCAAGTTTATTTTACACAGCCTAGTGGTTATGAAATGATCGGAACATTTGCTGTTAATACTGCAGATCCAACAAGATTAGTAATAACATTTGATCAAGATACTATACAGACCAATACACTAATATCTTCAACAATAAGTGGAATAAGTGCTCGTGGTACTATTGATGCTATTATAGATCCTTATAATTATAATCCTATAAAAGTATATGGTGGGGCAGATAAAATTCCATTAGGTATAAGATATCTAATGCTCGATGATGTAAATGATAGCGCAAACGTAGGACAATGGATTACTGCTAATCAGGATCCTAGTGATGGAAGTTCTAAAGATGCGTATGACGGTCCAGATGCTTGGAAAAATACTACAGCAAACCCAGATGTTGATCCGGTAATCAAAATGAATAGTATTATAGAGTGGAATGGATCATCTTGGGTAACTATATGGAATCCTGCTACTGGAACTACACCTACATACGTGCAAAATCTACGCACAGGAATTCAATATCGCTGGACTGGAGAACAATGGTTAAAATCTTTTGAAGGCGAGTATTCTCCAGGATATTGGGGCTTTAATCTTAATCCATAATAAGTAATGGTATGCAAAAACGTGCCGGATTACTATTTTTATCTAAATCTACCAAACGTATTCTATTAATTTTAAATGAATATAAATGGACGGTTCCTACCTTTACTAGACAAGGAACTCTTTTAGAAGATAGCAAAATTTTATTAGATCAATATTCAACAGGACGGATAGTTCCTATAGAACTTTTTTTATCAGAGGATCGAGGGTTCGAATATGGTACATATATTTGTTTGGTTGATCAAGAATTTCTTACTGAACAAACACCTACTCTAGCTTGGTGTGACTTTGATCATCTTCCTAAACAATTACATAGTGGATTAAAAGCAACGTTAAATAATCAAATTATAAGAACTAAAATTGATACTATATTGGAGTTAGAAAATGGCAATGACATTAGAAGGTAGTCCTAAATTTAAAAAAGAATTTAATGACTATAAAGAGAAAATTTCTAAAATCACTAATGAAGATTTTAGATCAGAATTAGAAGAATATCTTAGAAAATTAGTAATCGAAGTAAAAAATTTAGATATAATGCACGGTGAATTATCTATGCATAGAGAACTGCCGAACGGTGTGTTAGATTCTAGAAATTCAATAGTTTCACTTAGAAAAACGTTAGATAAAAAACTTGAATCTTGGGAAAGAGCGCAGAACGCTTAAGCCTGAGCTTCACCCCATCTTAGGATAATGTTCGCATCCACTGCGGCTCCGCCTACCTTAAAGACATTAATCGCTAACACATCTGGACCATTCGGAAACGCACCTCTACCACCGATAGCCGTAGTAGTCAATTCTTTTAATTCCATTAAATCTAATGACGATTCTGTTCCAGGTTGAGCAATAAATGAAAATACTGTTTCTCCTGGTAACGCATACCCTGGAGTACCAATAGAAAAATCAACAGAGGTAGTACCAGGAGTAATAACAGAAGCTGTACTAGTTTGACTAAATGACACTCTATAGTATGATGTACTAAAATATGTTCTTAATGATGCAGAAGCTACAGTAGTTCCTGAAGAAAATCTTGCATCGTTAGTTGGATCTCCTATACCTACTCCTCCACTTTCCCAACTTGCTTGTTGGAAAAATATTACTGATGTAGTTGATGTTAGATAGGTTATCGAAACATCTCTGTTTACATCATTGTTTACGTTAGCGTTAGCCGCCGGGGAGAAGAAAATATATCCATACGGGGTGCCGCCGACGGTGGCCCAACTTCTTTGGATGGTAGTAACAGTAGTTCCTGCCTCAAATCCAGTACCTGATAAAGTGTTGCCAGTTGCAAAGCCTTGGCTAACATATGTATCGATGTCAGCAGTTCTCAAGAATACATATCGATCGCCGCTGTTAATACTTCTGTTTCCGCCCCAGTATCCGATATTTCTAATAGTAATAGATCCTGTCGGGAACGCCGCAGAAGTTACTGATACTGAAGATGTTGTTGCACCCCAGTCGACAGATCCGCCCGGAGCAATTTGTGCAAAAGAAGGCTGACCCCCTGCTGACAATCCTTGCAGTCCTCCCCATGCTATTTTATTAGGATCTATAGGATAATTTTGAGGATTTAATACGCCTTCGACAACAATACCTCCTTGATCAGCAATAGCCTGATCATTAGCAGTGATAGATATCGCTTTTAGTAATAGTTGAGCTCTATTAAGTAATTCGCGCTCACCTAGATCGCCTACGACAGCATTTGAAACTGATGGCGCTAATCTAATTAAGAACGAAGTGTTTTTAATTCCGTTGACTGGTACACCTGTAGCAGTGTATGAGAATATATAACCTCGATCTTCATCAAATAACCCATCGATCATATAAGCAGAACCCCAATGGCTAATCTGTGGGCTTGTGGTACTTGAAATTAATACCACACCTTGATCATCATTGTGGGAAGCCGCTGATCCTGCTGTATAGTTTCTTGTTGAACCTGCCGCAAAGTTTGATAATGTTCCTCCTCGTGTTGCACCTGTAAGATTATTTCCTGTCTTGCCGGAGTATGTAATGATTTCATTATCAATATATACTGCTCCTGAAGATGGAAAATCTGTTCCGTCTTCTAAAGTTATAGTTGTTACTCCGCTGTCTATAGATCCATTTAATCTACTTTTTGCACTTTCGTTAATAACCTCATATCTAACAGGTAAGTTACCAGTACGCATATAAGCTTCAGTATTTAAATTGTTACCTTTCAATCTATGACAAAACACATAATCACCGTTGGCACCACGGAACATCCAGTCAATAAAACCAGCACCATACCAGCTGAACTGTATACCAATCATCTGCATTTTCGTGATATCAATATTATACCCTGATGGTCCATTACCATCACAAGTATCTAAATTCCATTCATTTTGTGGAATAATGGTATCCTGGACTTTAGCAATTTTTGCACCTGCAATAGCCGCCACTCCACGATAATCTGGAGTAACAGTCATTGATGTATTTGACGCAATATTTGCAACAACATGTGTCATTCCTCGAATAACTATACGATCGCCTTCTTGTAATTGATCTAAAAATCTAGTGTTGGTTCCTGTTACTGCATTACTGTCCGAATCGATAGCTATAGTACCGGCACATTGGAATGTACTGGTTCTCCTGCCAACCGATAATGTTTGGCCATCGTATTGAAAGAAAAGACCATTTTGATCATCAAATGGACCTGATCTTACTGTAGAACCATGCCAATTTAATACTGCCATCTGACATTGACTTCCTATAACCGCTGTAGTATTTCCTAATGCTGTAGTAGCCGCGATTCTAAAAACTCTTTCATCTACTATAGAACTAACAGTATAATCCCCGTCATACCCTACAGTTTTAATTCCTGTGATTCTAACACGTGACCCAGATTGTAACCCATGATCGTTGTCATCCATAGTAACTGTAATTAAACTTCCAACGGCAGTTGCCGCGGCTGTCGCTGATTGTATATCATAACTTGGAGCAAACAATGCACCGGTGTTGTACATAGCGCCTTTACCAGATTGGTAACGGATATACTTTTTACTCTGACGAATCGCTTGCGCACCGTGCTGTGGACCACCTGTACCTAACTGTACCCCACCATCAAATGGTCGGTGGCTGAAGAACGAGTCGGGTCTTGTATATATTGTACCTAAGATAGTTGAGGTGCCATCAACAAATCCTGGGTTCCTAACAATATATCTAACACTAGTAAGCGAAGGAGTTTCTGTAATAAAGAAAGGACCACCAGCTAATGCATGATTGTTCACCCCATCATCAGAATCAATAGTTACCATAATGCTGGCTCCTGGAACTAATCCGTGACCTGAGGTAAATGCCACTTGTATTGTTGCTATCGACGAATATGAGATTGTTGTTCCGATGGTATTTATAGGTGCTGATGTAGCTTGCGAAATTTGTACAGATGAAAACACATCAATAGTGTCACCTAGTACTGCTGACCCTTGGACTGAGACTCCTTGTATTTCTCCTCCACCTGCACTAGTAATAATTACTGTGGCGTCATTTGGTCCAGCCGATCCATCGAAATTGTCTCCGCCAAGTGAAAATCTATTGTATGTTTCAAATCCGGTGCCGGCATTTGTAATAGTTGCTGAATAACTTCCTTGGCTCCTAGTTATAGTTAATTGTCCGTTTGTGGCATTTGGATTGGCTACTTCACTAGATGCAACATTCGTAAATGATCCTGTTCCAGAACCTGTTGCAATACCGACTGTTGCAACTTGAGTAATAGCACCTTCGACTGTAGAATCTTCTCCGAGATCTGTTGTTGTTTCTGTTACAGTTAGATAGATATCATTTACTCCGTCTGCACCACCTACAGCACTACCTAAAATTTGTAAAGTATCTCCTCTTTGATAGCCTGAACCAGAATCATAAATTTCTATTAATTCATAAGTATCAGAATTGACCACTACATAAAATGTTGCACCGGTACCTGTACCTATGATGTAATTTGCAGTATTAACAACTTGTCCGGCATAGTCTTCCTGATCACCTAAATAGCTAGTGTTGATAGTATCACTTAAATTTAAAGTTTGACCTACTATAGAATTGATTACAACCTGGGAAGGTGTTGTAGAGTCTCCATGATCATCAGCAATGACCATATTTGCTGTTAATCCAGTTACGCTGGTTAAGTCTAAAGAAGTTGCTCCAGACGACACTGCGGTTTTAACGTAATATAAATTAATACTTCCTCCAGGACCGTTTACACCGGTAATCTGTGTACCAGTATCAATTCCTGTTCCTGTTAAAGGAGCTCCGTTCGGAGGAGTTGCTCCCTCATATGCAATAACTGTTGATCCAGTTGGAACCTGTAATACTGTATCAAATGTACCACTCGATCCGTTTGAATGAACGGTAAATGCCGGAAGACCAATGCTGGCACCTGTGTAAAAATCTGCTTGTCTTAATTGAGTTGTGGAAGTAGCTAATACTTGACCGCTTGAAGTTCCAACTTTTGATTTTGAATAGTAAGTAAAAGTAGTTGCACTCGGAACTGTACTAATAATAAATGTGCCTTCTGCTCTGTTAAATCCTATAATACTCGCCGCCAAAGCACGGATAGTGATTACCCCACCTACTGAAAGATTGTGGGCGCCATCCGTAGTAACTGTAATTAAACTTGGTCCGATTCCACTAGAGCCTGTTGAAGCATCAGTAGTAACACTAACAACAGGAATATCTGTTGCTGATATTTCATAAGTCGAAGGATATCCTCTTTGCATGGCGATCGCTTGCCATTTAGTAGGCTGTAATCCATATTCAAAGTCAGCATCGATCATTGCCTGCGGTAAGCCTACACGCATACGTTCTAGGGCATCTGTACCAAAATCATATGGTCTTACTCTAAGTTCATTGACTTCTAAGAAAACCTGAACATTATCCGATGCACTCATCGAGCTGGTATCAAATTTAAAGTTAATAACGGTAGTTCCGTTGTTAACCTGTTCTGCTCTCGGATATGCTAATGAATTTCCTTCTGTAAATGTTACAGTACCGCCTTTGGTAGGTTCAGCAAAATTATAGATAACTACATTGTCTGTGCTGTTTGTAATAATTAACAGCTCTTCTAGATTGACTTTACCTAAAAGTTCGATACGGCCTAATCCAATAACCTGTGTAGGTAAACTGGTTAAGCCGTTCTGTATCACTGATACTAGATCATTTAATAATGATGTTACTCTAGTAGATGTGCCAGCTTCTGCTGTTTTAGTTCCGTCTATTACCTGTGTGGCTACTACTTGTTCGGGGCTCCCATCTAATACATTGGTAATAATATTTGTATTGATTGTATCTCTAAGAAATTGATATGCTTCATATTCCGGAATTCTATTCCCGTCAATCTGAGGAACATCTTGATTCCAATATCTTCCTGCAACTCTGCGAGTTTCTTCATTACCGCCATATCGTAAATCAAATAGCAAAGCATCTATAACATATCCACTATCTCTGGTACATTTATCTACATCAAAAGTATAACCTACATAGTCGGGATCTCCCGCATCGATTTGATTTTGTATATAAGCATTAATTTCTGCTTGTAAGAAAACTTTGTTTTGTGTGATTAATGAATAGGCATCAGGGCGAGCATTGCCATCTAATCCTAGCCCTGGATTGAATACGTAATTTTTAATTAATTTCTTTGCCATTCTTTATCCTTATGCGCCAAATGCTACTGAAAATGCTAATATGTTAGCATCTACGTATCTTTTGTTTGTTAAGTGGTCTGCGTTGCTTGGTGCTGTGTCTGCCGACGCTGTACTACCTATATTTATCGCTCCGCTGATCCCCATACCGCCTGTTACGACTACAGTTCCTGTAGTAGTCGAAGTTGATGCTGTGCCACCTGTGAATGTATTAGTTGCTCCTGCTACATTTAATTGTCCTGCTACACCAACACCACCGCCTGCTTTGATACTACCTGTAGTAGAATTGGTAGATGCTGTAGTATCTGTGGTTGATATCGCTCCTGTTGCTGTTAATATAGGTGTAGTTACAATACCTGTGCCAGAATCAAAAGTAAAACTAGCAGATCCACCGAACTCGTCACTATCGTTATATTGTACCTGTGTGTTGCTTCCTCCGGGAGGTGTTCCTCCGCTTGGACTAGTAACTGCCGCCCAACTTAACACTCCGCTACCATTAGTCCTTAAGAAATGTCCTGAAGTACCATCTTGTTGAGGTAATACATAAATTTTATCAGCATTAATAGTATCTGGTGCTGAAAACCCTACATAGTTGGTGTTAGATGTATTGTAGAATCTCGCTTCTCCGCTGGTTTTAATTTCTATATTATTATTTGCTATAGTTATCTTACCACCAACATAGACATCTTTCGCAACAGCTAGACCTCCTGTGGTTCTTAGAGCACCAGATGTTGCATTAGTTGTATTAGATGTATTATTTACAATTAGTGGATTTGTAACGGTTCCGCCATTGAACGTAGATGTTTGTTGAGTCCAAGCGCCATCCTGATATGCGAGGACTTGACCGTTTGTAGGAGTTCCTGATATCGTAACATCACTAAGATCGTTTAATTCAACTCCAGTAAGTGTACCTGTTATAGTTAAGTCTGTCGTTGTTATAGATGTAAAAGTTGGTTCGTCTGTAGGAAGTAGTTCCCACGCAACACCATTAAATTTCCAGGTGATGTTACCTTGTATAAACTGTTGATCTAAGGATGGGCTTGCTGGAAAATTAATCGGCATATTTTAATCCTATATATTTGCTAAATCTTTAACTACTATCTGTCCTACCATTGCCGCGTGTGACTGGCATTGGTACCTAAATGTTCCTGCTACTGTCCTCTGTATATCCCAATATAACGTTCCTGAAGTTTGACCTTGTGCGTTACTACCTGTAGATACCGTTCCGTTTGTTGCTACGTGTGTTAGCCCGGTGTTATAAGGATTTCCTACTGCATCTTGTATTTCAAATGGATGTCCAGTAACATTTAAGTTAAATGATATTGTAGTTCCAGACAACGCATATAAGTTGGGATTATTTCCTGAATAATGGCTATTGAATAGATATGCGCTAGTTCCGCTATTCGTAACGGACAATCTGACTATAGCAGGTTTGTAGATTTCATCAATAGTAAGACCTGCTGTTGACGCATCATTTAATGCACTAAACAGTGTAGAAGCCGATGCTGAATTTGTTATAGTTACTGTGTCAGTATCTTGATTAGTAGTTATAGAAATCCCACTACCTGCTACTAAATTTAAAGTGTCGGTTGTAGATTCTGCGACTACACTATTTTGTCCCGATACTGCTATGGTAGCAAAACTGTTTGATGCGCCGCCACCTCCGACTGCACTAATAGTTATACTATCGGTACTAGCATCTGTAGTGATCGTTACATTTGAACCAGCGACTAAAGTTAGTGTATCAGTAGCACTATCTGCAACTACATCAGACTGTCCTGATACAGATATAGTTCTAAAACTATTACTGCTACCCCCTCCACCGGATCCTACCGCTATGTTTGCTGGTTGTACCCACTGTGAAGTATCGCCGTCATTATAGTAAAGATATAATAGTGCCGTATCAACATCAAACCATAATTCTCCCGCTCTAGGTCCAGCCGGAGGATCTGCTGATACTGTGGTATTGGCTACGATTCCGGAATCTTCTGCTTTCTGTTTGAATACGTCACCATCGATATTAGTTAGATCATTTTTAGCTAATTCAAAACCACCTACAGCAACTCCGTCATAAAGACGTAATGAATTAGATGTTCTATCATAAAGGATTTCTCCTCTAGATCCAACTTTTCTTTCTAAGAAATCAGTTTCTCTAGGAAGTATTCTTATAAAGTCTAAGATTATTGATTTTGCCATTTGTATACCAGAAATTCAATTTTACTACATATTTATCAAAGCCTACTTTATTCGGTTGTACAGTATTTGTGGATAATTACCTTATATGAAAGAAAAAATTAACAGTATAGGTATCGTAGGTGCAGGCACCGCCGGACTAATATCAGCGTTAATGTTGAGACAAAAATTCATTAACGCTGATATAGAAGTTATTAAATCTGACGCGATCGGCATTATAGGGGTCGGGGAAGGTAGCACTGAACATTGGAAAGAATTCATAAAATTCGTTGATATACCTTACAATCGGGTGATCCAAGAATGTGATGCTACTTTTAAAAGCGGAATAATGTTTAAAAATTGGGGATCAAGAGATTATCTCCAAAGTATCAGCACTGGATATAATTATAGACATCGTAAAATTCCTTTTGTTTATCTACATCAAATGGCTAAGGGTGTGCCGCCTGAAAAAATGCTGTCATCACACGCCTGGGAAAGCAAAGTCAATACATGGTTTATTGATCAGGAGGACGTAGGGCCTACCAGTCAATTCCATTTTAATACAAACAAACTAAATGATTTTTTAACCAACCTTTGTTTAGAACGAGGAATCACGATAACTGATGATAAGATCGTCGATGTTATAGTTAATCAGGATGGCATAGAATCTATCAAAGGGACAAACAAAGATTACAATTTTGATTTTTATATAGATGCATCAGGATTCCGTAGAGTTCTTATAGATAGGTTAGGTGCTAAATGGAAAAGCTATAGCAAATATCTAAAAATGAAATCTGCAATCGTATTTCCTACAGAACAAGGTTCAGAAATTCCCATGTATACCACTGCGACTGCTATGGATGCTGGATGGATGTTTAATATTCCTGTGTATGGAAGAAATGGAAACGGATATGTATTTGACAGCGACTTTATAGATGCTGATACAGCAAAACATGAAGTTGAATCGAAGCTAGGACATGAAATAGAAGTTAGAAAAGAAATAAAATTCGATCCAGGAGCATTAGAAGAATCATGGATTAAAAATTGCTGTGCTATTGGATTGAGTTCTAGTTTTGTAGAACCTTTAGAAGCTAGCAGTATCGGCACTAGCATACAGCAAACATTTTTGTTAATCGATCTAATAACAAATTATGATGAAAGTGTAATTAAAAAATATAACAAACTATTAACTGGAATTACAGATAATATTAGAGATTTTATTGCATTACATTATCTGACAGATAGGAGTGATTCTGAATTTTGGAAATCGATTCATTCTACAGAAATTTCCGATTCGTTAGCAGAAAAATTATCGATTTGGAAACATCATATACCTACATTAGATGACTTTGTAGATACCAGCGATTATAGATTATTCACAGATTTCCATCATATTTTAGTGTTATACGGTTTAAACTACTTTAATCTAGAATCTATTCAAAAAGAATATCAGATACTTCTTTCTGATGAAATGAAAAAAGAAGCAGAAACTGTAGTCCGTGATGAACAGACTTTAAAGTGTATCACAGTTCCTCATAAAATTTACCTAGATATAGTAAGGAATATGAAACAAGAAAATTATGAAAAATAGATTATTCACATTTGGATGCAGTTATACTCTATACAATTGGCCTACTTGGGCTGATCTTTTAGGATTAGAATATCCTATCTTTTTTAACTGGGGATATGCAGGATTAGGAAATCGAGCGATCGCAGAAAGGTTAGCAGAAGCACACGCAAGATTCAATATCAACGAGTCAGATACTGTTATTATCCAATGGTCAAGTCCATTAAGACACGACTGGATGCATTTCGGAAAAGGCGGTGATGATCTTACTAATTGGCGGACTCACGGGAGTATTTTTTCTAAAGAAAATAGCAAAATATTTAAGTATGATTGGATTGAACAATTTTGGGATGAAAAAGCCTATTTTATACATATGTTCAATCATATGGTCTTAGCACAACAATTATTAGAATCTACCGGTTGTAAATGGTGGATGACATCGATGTACGATGTTACCAAAGCGACTTCAGATATTTCAATAGAAAATATGGGAGGTGAAGATTTTGATTCTAGGAATAATCAAAATACTATTTGGAAATTAGATCCTAGTTTAGATTTTTATAGAGAACAGATATTTGAAAAATATCAAGATAAATGGATCGACCCTATAACTTGGGTACAATATGAAACCCAAGATCTTATTTGGCTGTTTCCTTATGATAAAAAAGAAGATAAAGAAAAATCAGGAAGATTAATTGATGGAGATATGTGGATGGAACCTCATCCTAGCATACAACAATACTCAATATGGTTGCTGTTATTGAAAGAAAAAATGGGATTACCGGTTAATCTTACCGTCGATCAAATATCACTGATATCAGAGATTAATTTTCTAAAAAATGAATCTACCGGATACAAAGATTTTGAAAATAAAATTAAAAAATCTTCGTGGTACTTGAGTGTGGCTCCGAGAGGTTTTTAACTAATCCTCTGTATCAGGCAACGATTCCGCAAATTCTAAAAGATTTTCGAACACTATAGTTTTTTTCTTTAATGCTTTGTAGGCATATCGATTTAATTTTTCTAATGTTTCTTGACCGTATCCTGTCTTAACTAATATAGGTAAAGCACCGACCTTTTCTGCGGCTTGTAAATCACTAAGTTTATCTCCAACGTAAGCACCACCTTTAAACTTTACACCTAATTCTGTTTCAGCACGCTGGAACATTCCTATGTTAGGTTTAGCATAGATATCATCCTTGTGTTTCGATGTGCTGTAATACATTCCATCTATACTGAAACATCCTGCTTCACCTAATTGTTGTAGAAGTTTTTGATGTACTTCTTCTACCTGTTGTATAGAAAGGACTCCTTCTGAAATGCCGGCTTGATTAGTTAGTATGACTATGTTGTATCCTTTGCGTCTTAGCATAGCTACCGCTTCCAAACTTCCAGATATAGGTATTAATTGATTAGGATGTTTCACATAAGTTCCTAGATCTTTGTTAATAGTACCGTCTCTATCCAACCCTATAGTAATATTGTATCTTGCTATCGCCATCTCGATCTCACGCTATCGTCATTATCTGGTAATTGTTTATTTTTTTCTATATTAAGACTCATAAACATATCTAATTCTTTTTCTGCATGTTCCTTTACTCTAAACATTGATAATTCTTTTTCTGCTAGAGATTTTGTAATTTTATTAGTACCTGCTAATATGTAACTCCATAGTGGCCAACCTGCTATTCCTTCTACCTGAGGAAAATTAAAATTATTAGGACATCTATGCTTACACACTTCTATAATGCTTCTACTAAAGTCAGTTAGAGTTTCTCCAGAATCGATATATCTCCAAAATTCTGTATCGGTCCTTCCCCCTTGATAATGTATCACTAAGAAATCTTTCAATAGATCAAACATAAAATTAGTTTTATCATTATACACTTTTATTTTATTTTTGTCTAGCATTTCAATTTTCGATTCGCTAAGGAAACTATTCACAAAATCTTGTAGTTGTACTATAGTAGTATGGATACTAGTTGCTTCTAACGGCTCTGCAAAAGATCCTGCTAATCCTATTGCTAAACAATTTTTTACCCAGAGATTATCCAATCTACCGCTATCAAACTTAATGATTCTAATTGGATCTATTTCTTTATCTAATTTTTCTTGTATATCTA